>Ga0209786_1000001_pt1 | contig 266199 bp, 119 predicted proteins | sample WorMetilvaeELBA2_FD_187405 | JGI IMG/M metagenome (GOLD analysis project Ga0209786, IMG submission 187405) | Marine gutless worms symbiont microbial communities from Max Planck institute for Marine Microbiology, Germany - Olavius ilvae ELBA.2... ...
AAAATTCATGCGAATTGTAGAACAAGTCGCTTCATCGGCTAAGATAACCTGTAGACAAATTAAAAGTGGAATCCAAGCTGATTTACTTCTACAAAATTAATTCACTTGGGCTTTCTTTATAACCAGAAAAAATAATTGACAACATTTAATTGGTGCGGCATTCGGAGGCTCTATCGTACTACTTTTTCATTAGATAGGTTCCCCGCCAGCCCGTAGTACTGTCTAGCTCCTTTTTGAACCAACCGATTCACCTGACTCAGGAGGCCATTTGTTGAAACGGTCAGGACTCATAAATCGGTTCGAACTCGAGAACCTGGAACCGCGGATCCTGCTGTCCGCAGATGCAGCCTTGGTGGCGCCGTACGATCTGCCGGAAGACATCGACGCCGGCACCGACCTGCTGCCTCTTGCTGATGAGGTTGCGATCGGCGATCAGGACGGTTTCGAGAATTATACCCACCAGAACGCCACAAATTACGACCCATCCCAGTCCATTGACGACATCTTTTCCGGACTCACCGAAACGGATCTGATCGACGGCGATGACGCCGCCGGTGACCCAGGTGACATAGGCGACGAGACCAACGAAGGGGCGACGCCTGTATCGAATGCATCGCCATATGAAGATGCACTGATTTCATCTCACCAGCAGGAACAGATTGTCCGGGGACTGGAAGCGATGTCCCGGTTGGGACGTGTACTGGAAGGCGTCGATGCGTTTGCCGCGCCGATACCCCGAACAACCGACACGACCATCGGCGAATTCATTGGATTCGGCGAGATTCTGGATACCCGGTTGGCCAAACCGGTGTACGACTATTTCAACGACGCTGTCGATCCGCCCGACAGTCGGGGCATGCTTCGTGCGATTGATCATAGTTCAATATACCACAACGACGTGAACATTGCCGTCGATTCCCTGGATGGCGGGATGAGACCGGATGGCGGTGCATTGCAGTTTGATGTGGAGCTGTTCGCAACCCGAAAGGGGGAGGTCTACGCTTCCCGCCCCGATGGCGATGTTAACGAAAATTCTGAGCAAAAACATAATGTTATCGCAGTCACGGCCGAGCTGAGAATCAATGTCGGCTTTGGCCTTGATGTAGACCATTGGGACGACTTTTTCGTTGTCTTTCGAGAATTTGATGCTGCCCTGACCGCCGAATCCAAAGCGGACGATACCGACACGGATCAGGAAACGGTTCAGGTGCCGCCGGAGAATGCGAAGGAAAAGCCCGAACCGGATGTCCGAATCAGCGCCAGTTTCAATGACACGATCGCTGATGACGGCCGCATCACCCTGGATGCGCTAAACGCGATCACCGACGAGACGGCAGAAGAGTTCGTCGATCTCGAAGTGACCGGTGCGCTCTTCTTGCTGCTTGCATCCAGCGGCCCCCGGATCGATTCTCCGGACACGGACAGCGGTACCGAACCGGAGCAGGAAAGCTCCGATTCCCCGAATGCCGGCCTGCCGACGTTCACTTCAGATATCGGCGAGCTGAAATATTCCATCCTCGACACGTTTGGAGCGTTCGACCATACCCGCGGAGCGGTCGACCACCATGGCGATTTCGACACACCGTTGCCGGTCATCGATCTGTCGATCAACCAGATGCTGGCAGAGAGCCCGGAATCGGGATCGACAATTGCTTTCGATTTTTATACTCCGGCTCTGGAATATTTCACTCTGGTCGAAGCATTCAATTTCGACCTGACCGACGAACAGAATCTGTCCAGGATCGGGTCCCTGCCTGAAATCGACATCCCCGATTTCAGTCTTTACAATCCAGCACACAAAGACAGCATTAAAAACCTCGTTGAGGGCAAAATCCAGGGTACCCTGTCACCGGATTGGGATATCGGCCTTTTTCTCCCGGAAATCTGGCCCCTGTTCAATGAGGATTTCCGGCTCGATGACTATCTGCCTCAATTTCAGCTTCTCCTGGGTCTTCCCTACCTCCCCAAGATCAATAACATCCGATCGGATTTGAAATCCCTTTTCGGGTCTTCACCGAGTCTGAAGGGTCTTCTGAATTACATCGAGACCACCCGGATAAAACCTTTATTTAATGGATTCTCCGGTCAGCATTCATCCGAGCCTTTTCTTCTCAGCGGCGCATACGTCCCGGAGAGCAACGGGATTCAGATAGAATTTACCATCGATGCGGAGAAGGAAATGTCTGTACCCGTCGACCTGGAAGGCCTCTTCCCGGATCGATTCCGCGCGTTGGGTATTTCGTTTGACACCGACCTGATGGCGACCGCGTTCCTGGCGGTAGATATCGAAGTCTCCTTCTCGATCTCTGCCGAAAATATTTCTTTTGCAGTCGGAAAGTCTTCAGTCGCGGTCCGGGTAAACCAGGAGTTCAGCGGATTAGGTGCAGCGGTGGTGGATTTCCCGGGATCGAGGTCCGGGTTTGCCGAGGGCCGGTTCGATTTCGACTCCAGGACTGAGCTCATCTTTCACGGGCTGGATCCGCCATCCGCAGAGTCTGACGGCACGCTCTCCGTAACCCTCGCGATAGTATCCGACAATCCCGTCCAGCCTCCCCTACACATCCGTGGTGAAAGCGACAACCCTTTCGATCCTGCCCACTCGAACGTAACCCTTTTCTCCGAGGCCGCTTTCCCGTTTGAGGTCGTGGTACAGTCGGACACCCCCTCCGATCTGACCCTCCGCCTCAATCCCGACAATCCCGCACTGATGGAAGTCATCGACGCTCAAAGCGGCCTCACAGTGCAGTCGCGCCCCCTGGCACAGGTATCCCGGGTGGTGATCATCGGGTCGGACCGCAGCGACGACACTCTGACCATCGACCTGACCCAGCCGTTTCATGTCCCCGGCGGCATCCGGTATGACGGCGGCGACGGCTGGTTCGATGTCCTCAACATCGATGGGCAAACCGCCTCGGCGGCCGTGTACCGGGCCTGGAGCCCATCCTCGGGATCCATTCAACTGGATGAACTGACCATCGAGTACTACGGTCTGGAGCCCATTACCGACACGGGCGACGTAGCCGAGCGGGTCCTGGGCTACACCGCCGGGGCTGATGTGCTCGACATTGAAGACGCGGGGGGGCTGGACCAGATCACGGTCAACGCGGACACCGCCGAAGACATTACGGTCAGCGAGCCGTCCACGTCCCTGACCATCGATGCCGATGACGGGGACGACACCATTAACTTCGACCTGGTCTTTTTCAGCACCAACGTCATCATCGACGGCGGACCCGGCAACGACACCCTGGACCTTTCCGGTCGGGTCATTCCCATGTACGTCATTCATCTTCCGGACGGCAGCGCCGAACTGAATGACGGAACCAGCGTGGTGCAGGTCCGCAACGTGGAAACCTTTACCGGCAGCCTGGCCACCCTGCGTGTGAACGGGATTCCCGATTGGGTCAGCCAGGGACCCGGTCCCATGACGGGGGGATTGTTTACGGGCATCGGCCCCGACAATGTCACGGGAAATCCCGGGACGGGGGCCATTGATGCGATTGCCGTGGATCCCAACGAAATCATACGGGTTTTTGTGGCCACGGTGGGCGGGGGCGTGTGGCAAAACAGCGACCGGATGGTTCACTTCCTGTTTGACCAGACCGACATAACGCCCGCGGCCGAAGCCCGCCTCAATGAATTCCTGGTCTTCATGCGGCAACATCCGACCCGCACCGTCACGCTGGTGGGACACACCGACGATGTAGGGGCCGCCGGATTCAACATGACCCTGGGTCAGAACCGGGCCAACGCGGTCCAGGCCTACCTCACAGACCCGGCCCGGGGCGTGAACCGGCTGGATCCCGCCCGGGTCCTTGACGCTGCCAGCCGTGGTGAGACAGAGCCTATCGCCAGCAACGCCGTGGAGGCCAACGGGAGAGAGCTCAACCGCCGCGTGGAACTGCTGGTCAATCACTGGGAGCCCCTGACGGACAACTTCCCTTCAACGGCCATTGCCTCCATTGCGATCGATCCCTCCAACTCAAACATCATTTACGCCGGTACCGGCAGCACCAGCAGCGCCGCCGCGGCATTTCCCAGCCGGGCCACCTCTATCGGCCTGTTGAAGTCCACCGACCGGGGGAACACCTGGGACATTCTCCACCGGACCCTATTTGAGGGGAGCATCATCAACGATGTGGTGGTGAACACCGACGACATTCTTCTGGTGGGGACAGACGGCGTGGGCACCGGCGGCGCCGGCCTCTTTCGGTCGGACGACGGTGGCACGACCTTCACCAACATTTTAACCGCCACCAATGGTTTCGACACCGACGGCCTGGACAACAACGGCAGCGGCGTTCCGGACGACGCCGGGGAAGCCTTCCCGGCCGTCAATGTGACAGACATTCTGGTGGATCCGGGCGACCCGACACGGTTCTACGTGGGCGCTGTGAGCACGGCCGTGAGCGGCGTCTATATGAGCACCGACAGCGGCGAGACCTGGCGGCAGCTATCGGCGCTGGCCATGCCTCCGGCGGCCCGCTTCACCACCCCGGTTCGCATTGAGCTGGCGATCAGCGCGACCGATGACGCCGGTCAGCGCCCGGTTTATGCGGCGGTGATCGTGCCCATACGGGACACCCTGGCCCAGCCGATCACGGCGGCCCAGGTGGCGGCGGGCATCAACACCATCGAAGTGGCCGTCATCCCGGGCGACGTCAACGCCACCTTCGAAGCCGGTGACACTATTTTTATCGACACGGGAGGCATCCGGGAAAACTTCACGGTGAATTCCACGGCGGCCTCGGCCACCCCGGGTCAGGTCACCCTGACGCTGTCCGGCAACCTGGCCAATGCCCATGCTGCCGGTGTCCGGATCATCCAGTTCGGCTCCGAAAGACTCTATGGCGTCTTCCGCAGCAACGACCTGGGAGCGACCTGGACCCGGATGACGCTGCCCGGCACCACTGAAGCCGGGGCCGGCTTCGTGGGTATCCACCCCGGCGGCCAGGCCGGCACCCACTTTTCCATGGTGGCCGATCCCCTGAACGCCAACGTTCTCTATATCGCCGGCGACCGCGCGGCAGGCGCCGGCGCCGGCGGACTGACGCTCCCCAACTCCAGCGGATCCACGCGTTTTCACGGCCGTATTCTCCGGGGCGTGTTTTCGGCGGGCGGGGCCACGGCCTGGACGGTGCTGACAGATACCAACGCCACCAATTCGGCGCCCCACGCCGATTCACGGGATATGGTGTTCCAGGGGCAGCGCATCCTGGAAGCCGATGACGGCGGCATCTTCCGCCTGCAGAATCCGGCCAATGTGGCCGGCCAGGGCAACCGCCAATGGTTCTCCGAGAACGACGACCTGGTATTGACCGAGTTCTTCGACGTGGCGTTCGAGACGGTCAACGATATTATCATCGGTGGCGCCCAGGACAACGGGGTGGGCCTGCAGGATACCACCGGAGGGATTCAGTGGACCTCGACCGCCCTTGGGGACGGAGGATTTGTCGAAGCCGCCGGCACCACCACGTTTTTCAGCAGCCAGAATTTAGGTAGCTTCGGCCCCGCATTCCCGTTGGTCAATCAGGCCAACCAGGGCGACAGCTTTGTAATTGTCCCCGGAGGGTCACCCGTTCAGGTTGGCGACAGGCTCCTGCTGACGCAAGAACGGGTGTACCACAGGATTACGAGCACGGCCCCGTCGGGCGGCAACCTTCGTGTCAACTTTGCCGCTTCCAGCCTGCAGAACACCTATCCACAGGGGCATCCGGTTCGCATTGACCTCCGGGTTTCGGGCGGCCTGATTGTGGCGGGCACCGGCGCTCCCGGAGTAGACCTGTTCACCTTCGAGGCCACGGGGAATAGCACGATTCAATTCGTTCAGCCCTTCGAGCTCAACGCCGTCACCCCCACCAACCTGGTTATCGGCACCAGCTTCGTCTATGAATCCCTCAACAATGATAACGGCCGCACGCTTCAACTGCTGAACTTTGCCGGAGCCCTGCCCCTCGCCGGTGGCAACCCATTTGGGCCACCGGCGGCAATCGTGGGCCAGGTGAAATCCATGGTGTACGGCGCCCGTCAGCCGGACGGGATGGGCGGATTCACCAACCAGGTCGATGTTCTTATCGTGGGTACCGACCCGGGGCAGGGCCGTCGCCGCCCGACCGCCGCCAACACCCACGCGCTCTGGATCCGACAGGCGGGTGCCGGTCTGGGAGCCGCCCTGACTGCGGTAAGCAGCTTCACCACCGCGGCGGGCGGAACGTCGGTGCGGGATGTGGCCGTGGATCCCAACGACTGGCGGACGATCTTCGTCCTGGACGCGCGAGGCCGTATCTGGAGAACGTTTGACGGCGCGGTGGCCAACACCGACACTTGGACCTGGACGCGCATGGACATCGGCAACCCCATTGTCTGGAATGAACTGGGACCCGGCCCCATCCAGCAGGCCCAGTTCAACGCTCCGCCCGATAATGCCGGCGCCGGGGCCATCGAAGCCATTGCCGTTCATCCCTCAGACCCCAACACGGTGTTCGTGGGTACGGTGGCCGGCGGCGTGTGGCGCACCAACGACTTCAACAGCGAGCGCCCCAACTGGGTGCCCCTGAGCGACAAACTGGAATCTCTTTATGTCGGCTCCCTGGTGTTTGATCCGAACAACGCCAACACCCTCTACGTCGGAACCGGCAGCTATAGCAATACCTTCCGCAACCGGCCGAACCAGGCGGCGGTGGGCCTTTACCGGACCACCAACGCCAACGAGGCCAATCCGCTCAACGTGCGCTGGGAAAACCTGGGCCGGTCCACCTTCCAGGGGCTGGACATCCGGCGGGTCCTGCCCACGACCAACCCCATGATTATTCTCGCGGCGGCCGCCGACAGCAACGGGAACGGGGGCCTCTTTCTCAGCGGTGACGCCGGTCAGACGTGGGCGGACATGAGCGACGGCGGTGACCCGGTCCTGCCGGCGGCAACCGCCACGGATGTGATGGTGGATCCCAACAACGCCAATCGTATTTACGCCGCGATTCCGGGCAACGGCGTGTACATGAGCACGGATACGGGCGCCACCTGGGCCAGAATCGACAATCAGGGCACAGCGATCACGGGGGTGGGTGCCTCCACCAATATCGAGCTGGCGGCCCATGATGCCGGGGCGACCACGGTCCTCTACGTGGGGGTCATCGACGGCAATGGCCAGCTTTCGGGCGTTTTCAGGGACACCCTGGGCGGGGACGGGGTGGATAACGATGCGACCAACGGCATTGACGATGCCGCGGAATACTCCTGGACGGCCATTGGCCCGGCTCCGCCGGCAAGCCACGGGGGCGGCCAGGGATTCAACAACTTCGGGATTGTGGCCGATCCCACCAATGCCAACATAGTGTATGTCTCCGGCGACCGCCCGCCCAACATCTTCCGCGGGGACGCTGCAGGCAACACCTGGACGTCCATCGTTCTTGCCGGGACCAGTTCAAATACCAACCCCCACGCCGACTCCCGGCACATGGTGTTCCTCAACTCCACCACCCTTCTGGAATCCGATGACGGTGGTGTTTTTCAACTGCCGACCCCCCTGAACGCCGCTTCCAGCGACTGGGTGAACAAGAACGGCAACCTGCGGGACGTGGAATTCCACGACGTGGCGTTTGACACGGGGGACAACCTGGCCCACGGCGGTGCCCAGGACAATGGCTCCGAGGCTCAGAACGCCCCTGGGAGCCAGGTCTGGACCCGCTTCCTGGGCGGCGACGGTTCCACCCAGGCCTACAGCATCCCGGGCGACACCCGCTATTCCCTGGGTAACAACTTTACGAATTTCGTACGCAACGGCACGACCCAGCTTCAACTCCGGGCCTCGGGCAGCGGAACCAACTTTTCCGGCCTGGAGAGTACGAGTCCCGGAACCCCGGACAGCGCCTTCGCGGGCAGCCGATTCGAGTCGCTCATTCCCGTGGAACCCAATCGTTTTACGGCCGGAGGCTTGCTGATTGCACGGCGGGCGCTCTATGAGAGCTCCGATTTCGGCGATACGATCTCCCAGGTCGCGTTGCCGGGAAAGAGCGCCACAGATGTCGTCCGCAAGCTGGTTTACGGCGGTGTGCGGGCGGGAACGAATGAGCCCAACATCTTCTGGGCCGGAACCAATACCGGACGGGTTTACGTCCGCGACCAGGGGGGCACGGTGACGGACCGCACTGCCGCGCTCTCGGCGGTCATCCCCGGCAGCACATCGGGTGTCCACATCATCAAGGGCATTGCCGTGGATCCCCAGGACTGGCACCGGGCCTGGGTCATCAAGGGAAACCGGGTGGCCATGACCACCGACGCCGGCGCCAGCTGGACCGAGGTTACCTTCAATCTGCCCGTGGAAACCCCCGAACTGCGTGACGCAGCGTTCGTGGATATTTCACCCCTGCCCGGGGACGGCATTCCGGTGGTGAGCGGCTGGGGCGGCGTCTTCCTGCTGAACAACAACGTCTGGTCCAAATACGGTCAAAGCCTGCCCAATGTGCTCATCCACGACATCGATTTCTACGACCACGACCTGGACGGAAATGCCGCCAACGGCACGGGCATGCTCCTGGTGGGTACCTTCGGCCGGGGTGCGTGGGCCAGCCCGAACACTTCCACCTCGGTGCTGGCTGCCGGAGAGGGGGGTGTGTTTCGAAAAATCGGATCCGGCCCTTGGACCGAATACGGCGCGGGTCTGCCCAATGTGTTGACCACGGCCGTCGAGCGGTACCCAACCCCCGACGACATTCTGTTGGCGGGTACCCTGGGACGGGGCGCCTGGACGATTCCCAATGCCGGTCGGACCATCGGCGTACCGGGCACCATCGTGATTGACGGCACGGACCAGGCTGAGGACTTCAAGCTTGTTCGCAACGCGGATGAACCCTGGTTGCTGGACGTTTTTGTCAATCTGGCCTCGGACGTGCTGACCGGAGACCCCAAGGCGCAAGTGCCCTTCGCCTCCATTGCATCCATTACCATCAACGGCAACGGCGCTGAAGACACCCTGACCGTGGATCTCTCCAACGGAGCCGTTGCCGTGCCCTCCGGGATTACCTTCAACGGTGCCGCCGAATCGGACACGGTAGAAATCGTCAATCCGGGTTCGGCCACCGTGGTCTCCGATACCGGCATTGTCTCCGGCGGCCTGGCGACCACCGCAAGCCAGACGGTCACCGTGGTCGATCCGCACGGGGACAGCGGCACCATGACCGTTCGCTGGACCGGCGTGGAAACCGGAACGGACGGAGCGACCGTGGCCCAGAATGTGGATGTCCTGGCGCCCGGCCTGGGTGCGGTGGCCGCCGCATTTCAGAACGGTTTGTCCGATGCCCTGCGCGGTGTCGGCTTGGCCGGAGTCAATGCGGAATCGATTGCCTCTGCTCTCAATGGTCTGATGGTGGACGAAATTCGCGCCAAGGATTTACCTTTCCTGACCACCTCCAGCGTCATTCCCCAAGGGGGGCGTATCCAGCTGGATGGCGCGGTGTCCGTCTTAAGCCGAATCTTCAGTCAGGGCGGACTGGACCTGGGTCAGGTGTCTACCTCCGGGGCCCTGGCGACACCTGCGGCCCTGCGCCAGGCCCTGGACGATCTGGATGCGACACCCGGCAACGTGACGCTGGACGAGGCGACGGACCGGGACGGCGACGGCAACCCTGACATCTTTTTTGAAATGGCCGTGACCGGCACCGAGCTCGAAGGCATCATTGATCTGGACGTGGGGGCCGATGTACTTGCCGGAACGGGACGGATCGAACTTTCCGGTGCTCTGGAGATCACCGCTACAGTCGATCTGAACGTGGATTTCGGGTGGATTCACAAGGTTTCTTCATCGTCCCCACGGATCCGGCTGAAACCGCCCTGAACGTTACAAACCTCACGATCAGCGGCGATGTGGCCGGCAGCGGCCGCCTGGGCTTTCTGGGAGTGGACGTCAGCGCCGCGACCCTGACCCTGGATCCGGAGGTCGAAATCGGCATCAGCCTGACCGATCCGGGGACCATGTTTGCGGACGGCACGATCCGGGTGCCCGAGCTGAATCCCGATGATTTTCTGGACCTGGTCAGTGCCGAGGCAACCGGCGACCCGGCCGACGGTCTGGACGACGATGTGGTTCTGACCGGCACCTTCGGGGTCTCCCTGCTTCTGCCCGGGTTTGACGACGACATCGACCTGGTGGACGCTGATCTGATCGTCAAATGGCCCGACGCCCGGGAGGTGGAACAGGTTATCATCACAGCCAGCACCACTGCGGGGCAGGCCCTGCTCGATTTTCTGCAGGTGGGCTCCCAGGAAGTGCTGGATCAGCTCATTGCTTTCAAGGATCAGCTCGATGTTCTGGATGCCGACATTCCGTTTATTGAAAAAGGTCTCGAGGAAGTCATCGCCCTGATCCAGGTGTTCCAGGACAAGGTGATTGAGCCGCTGACACAACCGGGCGGCGTCACCGTCAGGGTGCCGACCCTGCAGGAGATGGCGCTGCAGCTGATTGCCAGTCTGGGCATCGATCTGGAAGAATTCGGGCTGAGCTACAGCACGACGACCAATGAACTGACCTACCGTCTGCAGCTCGAAGCCGGTGCCAGTACGACCGACACCCTGGGATTCGACTTTGATCTGGCCGAGGGTCTGGCGGATGTCAACTTCAGCACCGACGCCGGTGTCAGCGCCGGCGTATTGCTGGACGTGATCGTCGGCGTCGACGTTGGCGGCATCATTGACGGCGACGACCCCCGCGATTGGTTCTTCCTGCGTGATCCGTCACTCAGCGGCAACCTGAGCCTGACGGCCAGCAACGTAGACGCCAGCGCCCGGTTCGGGTTTCTGTCCATCGGGATCGTCGACGGGTCGGTTGCCGCCAATCCGACCCTGACCCTAAGCCTGAACGACACCGGCACCAACGCGGCCGACGGCCGTCTGGACCTTCGGGAGCTGATCGACGGCGTCGGCGACCTGGAAACCCTGCTCGATGTCGAACTCACCGGCGGTGCGACCCTAAGCCTGCCGATTTCGGCACCCTTTATCGGCCTGACGCCGAGCCCGGATACCACGCTGATCGTTACGTTCGGCGATTTCGTCGACCCGGACAGCATCAGCGTCAGCCTGCCCCCGGCCCTTTCCGATCTGGGCAATTTCACCAACATGAACGCCGGAACCCTGGTGGGCCTACTGGCCCAGGTGACGGCCTGGCTGGACGATTTCAGGCGCAGCGACACGTTTGCCAACTTTGACGTGCCGTTCGTGGGCCCCGCCCTGGACGAGATCCTGGGATTCGCCGACGAGTTCCGGGACACCCTCCTGTTTGACGACGCCGATGACGGAAACGACGATGACGGGGCCCTGATCAGCGATGTGAACACGGCCCTGGCGACCGCCGGGCTGGACGACCGGATCCGGGCCGAAGCGGACGGGGCGCGCATCCGGCTGGTTGCCGTGGACACGACGGTCACCGGGTTCTCCATCACCGCTCCGGGAGGAAACGCCCTGGGTTTCGACATCTCCCAGACCGCCGCCGTTGACATTATTTCGCTCTCCCTGACCGGGATCTCGGATGCCCCCGCCGCCGGCGTCCTGCCGGGTGATATCACCTTTAACGTGACGGTTAACGGCGGGACCCCCGTGACGGTGACGGTTCTGGCCGCCGACACCGCCGACAACACGTCCCTCGGCAACGACGTACCGAAGCTGGTGGATGCCAACGGGTCACCGACCTTTGCCACCGCCCAGCAACTGGCGCTGAAGGTGGCGGAAATCCTCGGCGTTCCCAGCGACGTGGTCACCTACGACGCTGCCGAGGACATCCTGACCTTCACGCTGGATCTTTCGGGCACCTTCGGCACCCTGGATCTGCCCCTGGACTTCAATCTGGATCTGTCTCCCCTTCTGGCACTGGAGACCGACACCTTGGTGGAGCTCTCGGCCAGCGGCGGCCTGACGCTGACCCTGGGCGTCTTCATGGGCGACGCACCGGCCTCCACCATCCTGGAGGGGAGTAAACTTCTGAGCGAGATCGGGGACGGGGTGGATATCCAGACCAACCTGGCCATCACCGCTCCCAACCCGGTCTCCTCCTTCATCGGCCGCCTGTCGGCCGACGCCCGCTTTGCGCTGTCCATCGAGGGCGGGGCGGCGGTCGACGTCACGGTGCTCCGCGACAGCACCGAGTCCAACACCACGCTGGACGACCTGGTTGCCGATGTCAACACGGCCCTTGCCACCGCCGGGCTGGCCGCGCAGATCGAGGCCGGGAAGGGGCAGGTCGCCGACAATGAAGACGGGCGGATCGTACTCGTGGTCCTGGACGGCGGGATCACTGCCGTCACCATGACGGCCGACCCGACCGATCCGACCGTGGCGGAAATGGGCTTTGTCATCTCCCAGGATGCCGCGGACGACGCCGGCACCCTCAAAATCAAAGCCGCCCAGGATGTCCTGGGGCGCCTGGGCCAGCTTTCGGCCGATGCGTCCTTTAACGTGAGCCTCAACACGGTCAACGGAGGTTCGCCGGTTGCCGTGACCCTGCCCAAAGCCGGCACCTTTTCCCATCGCAACATCCTGGAGGTGGTCAACGCCCTCCAGTCGGCGATCGACGGTGTGCCCGAGCTGGACGGCAAGGTAACGGTCATGTCCCGCGGCCTGACGCTGATTTTCAAGGCCACCGAAGCCGGGGCGACCACCTTCAACATCACCGCCGGCGGCGGTAACCCGGCTGTGACGGAGCTGGGCCTCGGCACCAGCAACACCGGCAACAGCGCCGAGTTTGTGATGACCACCCGGGACGGCACGGCCAGCGGCATCAACCTGAACGGTCTCACCACGCTGCAGGACGTCATCAACGCCATCAACACCCAGTCGGGCGGCAAGGTCACCGCCGCCATCAATGAGAACGGCACCGGCCTTCAGCTCACCGACAACACCGCCGGCGGCGCCGACTTCGTCGTGAAGGCCACCAACGGGACCCAGGCCGCCATCAACCTGGGCATCCTGGCCCGGGACGCCGGCGAAACCGAGGAACCGGACGGGGTCATCGAAGGCAGCACCATCGGCGGCCTGACGGCCCAGGACAGGTTCTTCATCGCCGATGCCAGCGCCAGCGTGGGGATCTCTTTGGCCACCCCCGGCGGCATCAACGCCTCGGCCATGTTCGGGTTCGTGGAAGTGGCTTTAAGCGGCAGCGGTTCCTTTGACGCCGACCTGACCTTAAGCCTGCAGGATCCCGGCACCGTTGCCGCCGACGGGCGCATCACCCTGGCCGAGCTGATCGACGCCCTGCCGGACATCACCTCCCTGATCGCCGCCCCCGACCTGAACGGGACCGGCGGGCTGACCCTGGACATCGACGTCTCGCCATCCATCCCGGGGATCAATGTTCCGGATGACGCCCAGATCATCATCACCATCAACGACATCGGAAACCCCTTCACCGATCCGATCGAAGAACCCGACATCACCTTCAGCTTCCCCGACCTGGGCGACCTGCTCGCCTTCGACAACATCGAGTTTAACTTCGACAGCATCCTGGACGCGCTTCTGGCCCTGGCCGATTTCCTGGGCCAGTTCGAGGCCTTCGATTTCCTGAACCAACCGATTCCGCTCATCAATGTCAGCGTCAATGACCTGCTGACCTTCGTGGATGAATTCCGGGATGCCCTCAACGCCGCACGCAACGATCCGGCCGGGTCCCTCCAGGTCCTGGAGACCAAACTGAAGGAAGCCTTCGGCCTGGCCCCGTCCAGTGATCTCATCGGCCTGTCCCTGGTGACCACCGGAGGCGCCGAGATTCTGCGGCTCGACATCGAGTGGGATGCCGGATTCAACAAGTCCATGCCCCTGAACCTGGATCTGGGGCTGCCGGACTTCGCCAACCTGTCGGGCAACGCCGGACTCTCCGCCCAGGGCGACATCGACGTCCATCTGGCCTTCGGCATCGACCTTTCCAACCCGCTCAATTTCTACATCTTCGACGCCACCGGGATCACGGGCAGTATTACGCTGGCAGGGGACGACATCGAGTTCCAGGCCGCATTGGGGCCCCTGGGAATATTTGTCCGGGATGACGAAGACGAAGGGGGCAGTTATGCGAATCTGTCCGCCGATCTGAACCTCGGCCTCCAGGACGGCATCTTCACCAACAACCGGGTCCTGCTGACCGACATCGACTTCGGCAGTGCCTTTGATGCCAACATCACCGGGACCCTGGCGGCCAACCTCCCCGTCTTCTTTCCCACGGAATCCATTTCCAAGGGACCCATCCAGCTGGGGGCGAACCTGGCTTTCGGGACCGGGGGCATCCAGCTCAACGGCACCCTGGCCGGCGGTGAATACATCATCATCCCGGATGATCTGTTCGGCATCGACCTGTCCCAGTTCAGCCTGCTGGACAACATTCTCCTGGCCATCGACGGTGTGGACGCCTTCCTGGCCGGTCTCCAGGACCTTCTGGACGGCGAGATTTTCGGGGTCTCCCTGCCTCTGGTGGGCGATCAGCTGTCCTCTGCGGCCCAGTTCATCGAGGACTTCCGGAAAGATTTCATCGACCCGCTGCGGGACGAAGTCAGCAACCTGACCAGCCCGGATCAGAACTTCATCTCCGCCAAGCTCTTTGAACTCCTGGGGCCCGGAGGCCTCAACATTCTATTGGACTCGGACGATCCCGGTACGGACATCACGGCGGCCGACGTCGTACTTTCCACCAACCTGGGCATGCCCGGGATCGACACCGACGAGGTCTTCATCCAGTGGAACGTCCTGTTGGGCGGGGACCTGCTGGACATCGGCACCGGCATCGGCTTCGACGTCGGCTTCCCCGGGCTGGGGCTGGAGACCACCGGCGAGATCGACCTGGATCTCAACTGGGAGCTGGCCCTCGGCTTCGGCCTCGATTTTGTCCAGGGCTTCTACCTGGATGTCTCGGATACCAACGAGCTGGAGATCGAGGTCAACGTCACCCTGCCGGGCGCCGGGATCACGGGCCGCCTGGCCATCCTCCAGATCGAGGCGTTCGACAACGGGGACACGCACCTGACGGCCCTCTTTGCCCTGGACGTCCTCAACCGGAACAACCCGGCCGACACCAAGCTGGGCCTGGGCGAACTTCCCAACATCGGGTTCAACATCGGCTTTGCCGCTGAGGCCATCGTGGATCTGGGTATGGAACTTCAGCTCAACAGCGAGCTGGTCCCCGGCGCAGACACGGTCTTCCCCAAGATCGTGGCCGATTTTTACCTGCTGTGGGGCTTCGGCGATGTCGATTCAGGCACCCTGGTCTCCATTGAAAATCTGGGCAGCGCATTGGCCGACGGCCTTCAGATCGTCGAGTTCCGCGACGTCGGGCTCGATCTGGGCACCTTCATCTCGGATGTCATCGGCCCCATCGTCAAGGAGGTCCAGAAGGTAACCAAGCCGCTGCAGCCCATTATCGACACCATTACGGCCCCGATCCCGATCCTGTCCGATCTTGCCGGAAGCCCCATCACCCTACTGGATCTGGCCGAGATTTTCGCCGGCGACAAGTTCGACGTGCGCCTCATCAAGGCCCTGGTGGACATTGTCAACCTGATCAACGCTATTCCCGCCAACGCGGAAAGCGTGATCATCATCTTCGGTGACTTCGAGCTTTACAACCGCACGGGCGGCCTGATGCTGGATCTCAGCAACCCGGCGTTCGACCTGAGCGATCCCGTCGCCAGCGGGTTCGAGACACCGTCCCTGGACGGATTCGATTTCGACGGCCTTCTGGCCGGTCAGCCGTCCAACGGCACCACCAACTTCACCAACAATATCCGGAACCAGGATTTCGGCGGCGGGTTCTCATTCCCGATACTGGACGATCCGTCCCAGATATTCGGGCTCCTGATGGGCCGGCCGGCCACATTGGTCGCCTATGACCTGCCGCCCCTGATTTTCACCTTCGACTGGAGCCAGTTCTTTTCCATTTTCGGCCCCCTGGGCGTGTCGATCAACGTGTCGATCGGTATCAACATCGACTTCGCATTTGCCTATGACACGTTGGGCATTCAACGATTTGCCGACGGCGGGTTCCGCAATCCACTGGCCCTGTTCGAAGGCTTCTTCATCAGTGACACGGCGTCGCCCACCGGCGACGGCGAAGACGTGGCCGAAATCACTTTCAACGGCCTTATCACGGCCGCCGCGGAGCTGAACCTGGGGGTGGCCAAGGCCGGCGTGGCCGGCGGGGCGGAGATTATCATCCGGTTCGATCTGCACGATCCCAACGAGGACGGCAAGATCCGGCTCATGGAGCTGGCCAAGAACTTTCTCAACGAGTTCAACTACGGGTCACCCCTTCTGGCCCCGCTGGCGATTTTCGACGTCACGGGCGAGGCTTTCTTCCGCCTTTTTGCCTTCCTCAAGGTGGATCTCTTCTTCTTCTCCATTGACGAGGAATTTGACATCACGCCTCCACTGAAACTGCTCGACTTCGAGATTCCCTTCACCCGCGTGCCCACCCTGGCCAACGAGCTGGACGGCGGGTCGCTGCAGTTAAACACCGGGCCCAATGCCAAGGACCGCCTGGAGGGGGATGACTCCGACACCGCCGAGACCTATGTCGTGACCCAGGGCAGCTCACCGAACAAGGTCGACGTGACGGCCTTCGGCTACACCCAGACCTACTCCATCAACAGCCCGATCATAGCGCTGGGCGGCGACGAAGACGACGTCTTCGACTTTTCCGGCATCACCAATCCCGCCATCACCTATGAGATCGAAGGCGGCGGCGGCAACGACACCATTATCCTGCCGGCCAATGGAGGCCGTGCCGTGATCGACGGCGGCCCGGGTGACGACACCATCACCACAGGCGCAGGCAACGATGTCATTATCGGCGGCCCCGGAAACGACACCATCGATGCCGGCGGCGGCAACGACATCGTGTTTGCCGACACCGGCGAGATCACCGATGACGCCTACAAGGCACCCGCACGCCTGACGGACGGGAACGATATCGTCAACGGCGGTGACGGCAATGACTTGCTGGTGGGCAGCGGCGGCGATGATCAGGTGAACGGCGGTGGCGGCGAGGACATCGTGATCGGCGACGGCGTCCTCCTGGGGCTCGGCAGCACAAACCCGGAAGCCTTCAATACAGCGGGTGCCGGCGATTTCAGCGACACGAGCCGGGGTCTGGGGGGCAACGATATCCTGACCGGCGGCCCGGGTAACGATATCATGTATGCCGGCAAAGGCGATGATGACATCGACGGCGGCGACAACGACGACGCCATCTACGCCGAGGACGGCGCGGACACGGTAGCGGGCGGCTCGGGCAACGACCTGATCCGGGGCAGCCGGGGCAAGGACGTGATCAACGGCAACGACGGCAACGACGAGATATACGGCGACGAGGATGCCGACACCATCCACGGCAATGCCGGTCTGGACGAGATCCACGGCGGCATCGGTCCCGACGAGATCTGGGGCGACGAAGACAACGACACGATCACGGGCGGGTTGGATCCCGACACCATCTACGGTGGCGGCGGATCCGATAACATCGACGGCGGCGCCGGGGCGAACGTGGTCTGGGGCGACGACAAACCGGGCGACGCCACCGGCGCCGGAGCGGCGGACACCATCGTAACCGGCCCCGGACCCGACGAGATTCACGGCCAGCAGGGCGGCGACGACATTGACGGCGGCGAGGGCGACAATCTGATCTTCGGCGACGAGGGCGACGACGATATCGTTGCCGGAACGGGCAATCACATCGTCCACGGCGGCAGCGATAACGACATCATCATTCTGGGCGACGGCATCCTGATCCCCCTGGCCCCGCTGACCAACCGGGTGGGCTCAGAGGTATACGGGGACCCCGGAAACGACGACATCACCATCGGGATGGGGAACCACATCATCGTCGGTGATACGGGTAACGATACCATCACGGCCGGAGACGCCGTCCCGGTGCCGGGCGCACCGCCCTCGGTCCGGATCGGCTCGGAGATCAGCGGTGACGCGGATGTGGATGATATCCTGGTCGGGACCGGCAATCACATCATCGACCTGGGCACCGAGAACGATGTCCTGGTGGCGGGAGGCGGCGTGGTCGTCGCCGGAGCGCCTCGGGTCGGTTCCGAAGTATTCGGCCGGGCCGGTGTGGACCAGATCACCCTGGGCGACGGCAACCACATCATCGATCTGGGCACCGAAGACGACATTCTGGTGGCGGGAAGCGGCGTGGTTGTCACCGGAGCGCTTCGGGTCGGTTCCGAAGTGTTCGGCCGGACGGGTGTGGACCTGGTTACCCTGGGCGCCGGCAACCATCTGGTGCGGTCCCATGAGGGCAACGATACCATTGTTGCCGGAACCGGCGACAGCGACGTCGCCGGCGGCGGCGGGGGCGACACCATCACCCTGGCGGGGGGGGACAACCTGGTCTTTGGCGGCGACAATCCCTTTGATTCGCCTGCATCCGTTACGGGCACCGATCTCGCCGATACGATCACCACCGGCCCGGGCAGCGACGAGATTCACGGCCAGGACGGCGACGACGTCATTGCCTCAGGCGCCGGGGACGACGTGATTCTGGGCGGTTCCGACAGCGACACGATTCAGGGCGGGCCCGGCGAGGATCTGATCTTCGCCCTGATCGACGAGGCGGGCGGTGAATATCACGTCACGCATCTGATCAGCGGCGGGCCCGGCAGAGACCTGATATACGGAGACTGGGGTGTTGATACCATTTTCGGCGGCAGCCAGGACGACCGCATTTTCGCCCGTGCCGCCGATGACATCCTGTCCGGCGGCACCGGCGATGATGAAGTGCGCGGCGACGAAGATAACGACACCATTTCCGGTGGTGAGGGCAACGATCTGCTGGTGGGCGGCGAGGGCGACGACCTTGTCATGGGCGATGCCGGCAACGACATTGTCTGGGGCGGTTTCGAAGCGGAACCGGCCACCGCGTTCAACCTGAACCAACCCGAGTTGTTCGAGAACCCGGTGGGCTTTGACGACGCCGAAGCGGCCCTTGCGGCGGCCGGCATTGCACCGACCGGTTTTACGCCCCCCCGGATCACTCCGGTGGTGGTCAACGGCCTGTCGATACCCGGTCTGAACACCGACGGCGCCGATACCCTGGAAGGCGGACCGGGGATCGATATCCTGTTCGGCGGCGGCGACACCGACACCATTCACGGCGGTCTGGATTCAGACTACATCGACGGCGGCGTCGGCAGCGACGAGGTCTTCGGCGACGCGGGCGACGACATCGTCCGGGGCGGGTCCAACTCGGACGTGGTCCACGGCAACACCGGCATCGACCAGCTCTACGGCGACGGTGGCAGGGACTATCTGTTCGGTGACGCCGGCAGAAAGACCGACGCCGGGCTGGGGGGCGATCCGACAGCGGCCGAACACAGCCAGGCGGGCCAGCGGTTGTGGGGCGGCGATGACATCGATTACCTCTATGCCTATGCCGACTTCAGCATCCATGCATCGCCGGTGGACCTGGGCCTTGAGAAAGGCAAGCGTGGCGATGAACTCCACGGCGACGCCGGGGGCGACTGGCTGTTCGGCAACCTGCGGCGGGAGGTCATGTTCGGCGACACGGGCAACGACTACCTGCACGGTGAAGAGCTTTCGGGCCCCAACTATGCCGTCAACACCCAGGCCTCGGTGGAAGGCGCACCGGACCATCTGTTCGGCGGCAGCGGGGAAGACCAGCTGCTGGGCGGCGGCGGCGACGACACCCTCTGGGGCGGCGAGGACACCGACTGGCTTGAGGGGCAGAACAACCTCGACACTCTTTACGGCGGCGGCGGGATCGATCTTCTGGTGCTGGACACCCAGACCCAGTACGATGTGAACCCAACCTATGAAAACTTCGACGGTCACTTCGGCAACGAGGAGGAGGGCACGCCCCAGGACGACAACGCCACCGACATCCTGCTGATCGAGGGCAGTCCCCAGAACGACACCATCCGGCTGATGCAGCACCCGACCAATGCCGATCTTTTGCGGGTGCTGTACACGACGTTTGATTCCCTGGATCCGGACACCATTCTCTTTGATCGCACCTTCGACGCCAAGTGGAAGGAGGGCGACGATCTTCTGGTGGAGCAGTTCCGGGTGTCCGGTCTGCTGGGACACGACACCATCGAGTTTGCCGACGGCACGGTGAGCGGCGAGATCCCGCTGAACCTTGCGCCGCTCAACGATCGGAGCAACGATTTTGTGGGCGTGTTTGACGGCGGCCCCGGCAACGACGTCCTGCGCGGCGGTGGTGGTCGCGACCGTCTCGACGGCGGCCAGGGCAGCGACGTGCTCATGGGCCTTGGCGGCGACGACCGGCTGTGGGGTGACGGCGGCGCCGGCATCGGCACGGCCGCCGACCACGACCGGCTGTTTGCCGGAAGGGCAACGACGACCTGATCGGGGGCCAGGGCGGCAACGAGCTGTTTGCCTGGTCCCTGGACCCGAACCCGATCCAGACCCAGCTCGGCTTCGAGAGCGGCCGGCGTGCCGAGCGGGATCCGGGCGCCGTTGACGAACTGGTGCTCACCGGGGACGCGCCGCTTCGGGCCGACGGCCGCTTTTACGGGGATGCCAGCTTCCTGCTGATCCTCGAGCGCGAGGTTGCCACCGACGACGGGCCGGTGGTTGAACAGCAGTCGTACCGTATCGGAGTTCGTGCGGAAGATACCACAGACAACCTGAACGATGTGGACCCGGGTCTTGCCACCCCGGTGAGCGAGCAGCGCCTCCAGAACCTGGTCGACGACGTGAACGCGGCACTGGCAGCGTCCATCAACCCGGATGGTGTGATCGAGGACCTCACCGATCGTGTGGAGTTCGCTCTTGTGGACGGCGATTTCGTTGTGCAGACGGTCGGCACCCCGGCCAGCGACGCGTTGACCGCCCTTGAAATCGACACCGGTCAGTTCGGGGTGTTTGTCCGTTCCGACGGGAGTCTTTCTCCGGACAACGGGGATCTGGACGGTGACGGGATCCATGACGATGCCGCCGAGGGCCAGCTCTCCGACCTGGAGGACACCGGGCTCAACCGGATGCTGGGTTCGGCCGAAAACGATGTGCTTTACGGCGGCACGGGGCTTGATTTTCTCTACGGCAACGGCGGTGACGACACGCTGATCCGGGCCGACGGCAATACGTTTACCTCCCTTGACGGGGGTCTTGGCGGCGACGAGTGGAAGCAGTACGCCAGAGAGACCGACAAGGTCTGGTACGTTGGCGGCACCGGCGCCAACGATGTGATCAGTGTCGATTTTGTCACCGAGCCCGGGCTGCTCTCGGACCATCACCTGATCACCCGGCTGACCGAAAACAACGGCCATTTTTCGTTTGCCGCCCAGGTGCGCCTGGATTTCAGCGGCGTGGACGATGACGGGGATTTCATCTGGGATCCTGAAGATGTGCTGCTGGAGCTCGACGAACTGCGGACCGATGTGGCCGACGGCATTCTAGTAGACCAGGTCACCATCGAGTTTAGGGAACAGCAGCTGGTGGGCGGCCTGCTGCCCGAGGAAGGCGATTTTCTGGCGATCATCATCGACGCTTTGGCCGGAAACGACCAGGTGACCGTCGGCCCCACGGTACAAAAGACGGTCTGGATCGATGCCGGCCCCGGTGACGACCTGGTGGAGATCCTGGCCGGCAACGCGATTCTCATCGACCAGGCCGAATTCGGGACAAGAAACGACATCCTCGGCGAGGCCTTTGCCCTGGGCGGTGCGGCGGTGCTGGTGGCCGGCAGTGATGCCCCGGTCAACGGCCAGTTGACCTCGGATGCCAATTTTACGCTGGTGGTGGGCGACGACCGTCAGTTTGGCATCATCGTTCCGTACAAACCGACCGCCGGGTTCGATTTCCACACCCGGGACAATGCCGACATCGCCGATCTGATCGCCGACATCGAAGCGGCCCTGATAAAAGTCGGCGCCGATGAGTTTGTATCCGTGGGCCGCAAAGGAGATGCCATCACCCTGGCCACCCGGCAGGCGGCCTTTGTGCCGGATCTTGAGACCGGGCTTCTGCAGCAGGTCGGCTTTTCACTGGAGGTGCTGGTCGAGCCGGACAATGCTGCTGCCACAGAACTCGGTTTTTCCGACGGCGCCAGGGCCGACAGCGATCTTAAGATCGCCACGTCCATTGCCTACACCAACCTGACCATGGACAGCCCGAACGACCGGGATGTATACGCGTTCCAGCTTTCGGCCGGCCCGGCAGCAAACGCCAACATCCGCCTGAACAGCGCATCGCCCACCGACGGTCTGGCCCTGTCGATTTACGAGCGGCTGACCGACGGGACCTTCCGCCCGGTGAGCCGGAGCAGCGACGCCCCGGATCTTGGGGCCACGCGCAACGACACCGCCGGCAACGCCACCCTGCTGGACAACATCGACAGCATTTCGCGCATTCGGGGGCTGGGCATCGACAGCCCGGCCGACGAGGACTGGTTCCGGTTCGAACTGCTTGCACCCGCTACCGCAGGCGACACTTTCAGCCTGCTGCAACTGGCCGCCGATGACGGCGAGGTGTTCCGCATGGAGATCTTCGACAGCGGCCTGACGACCCCGGTCCGGGAGGGTACGGTCGCCGATCCGGCCACAACGGTCGATCGCAGCCTCAAGTTCGACCTGGAGGGGCTTGCTGCCGGAACCTACTATGTCCGTGTGGTCCTCGAGAGCCTGGCCGTTCCCGCTGATCCCACCGGCACGGGTCGCTACGATCTGTTCCCGAACATCGGCACGGCCGTGTTCAACGAGGTGGATCTTTCCGGCGGAGAGCTGGCCAAAGTGTCCCTGGCGGGTCTTTCGGCCGACACCACCTATCTTGTCGAGGTCGACAGCCCGAACCTGGTGCCCACGGTCTACAACCTGGTATTCGACCTGGACGACGGTCTGGTCGACCCGGCTACCGGGGCCACCGCCGCCATCGTCAACCTGGGCACCCGCAGCGACGCCATCCGCCGGGATGTGATCCTCGGCGGTCCGGGCAACGACATCCTGTCCGGCGGCCCGGGTGAGGACTGGATCTTCGGCGGGCTGGGCAACGACGTGCTCACCGGGGGCCTGGACCGGCAGAACTCCGACCTGCTCTTCGGCGAGGCCGGTGACGACATCTTCCAGCTGATCCCCGACAGGCTGCCGCTGCTGAAAAAAGATCAGGACGCCTTTGTCCCGACTTTCAAAGAGACCGCGGGCGACACGTTCATCCCCACTTTCAACGAACGTTTTGACGGCGGTCCGGGCGAGGACCGGGTGCTGTTCCTGGGCGGCGATCTGGACCGCACCGGTCGCGAGGTGCCGGACTACGCGGCGATCCGCTGGAACCGCTTTCTGCACCGCTACGAGTTCACCGCCCTGGTGTGGGATATCGCCGGCCAGAGATTTGTCGAGGCGGGGGCGTCTTCGGCCGTCCTGGTGGGGCTGCGGGATGCGACCACTTTCGATCTTGGCGGCGACGCCCAGTTCACCCTGACCTTGAACGGCGGCACACCGGTTCCGTTTACGATCCCCCACGGGGGAGACAACGGCACCCAGGGCAACACCACGCTAATCGAGCTGGTGGCCGACCTTAACGCCCAGCTCAACGCGGTGGCATCACCCCTGCAGGGACTGGTGCTCGCCGGTTTTGACGGCCAGCGGTTGACGATCTCCACGGTGGCGGCCGGCCCGACCCAAACCCTTACGATCGACGTTGCCGGCGACAACCCGGCGGCCCTGCTCGGGTTCGGGCGCACCCAGCCGGCGCGCCTTGTGGCCGGCAGCGACCTGGCAGAACCGGAGCTTGACGCCGATCTTGGCGACCCGGCCACCTTCAGCCTGAGTCTCAACGGCGAGGATTCGGTGGCCCTGACGCTGCCGGTGCTGGGAGAAAACGGAAAGGGCAACAATCTGACCATCGCCGACCTGGTCGATGACCTCAACGGCGTGATCAACGCCACCGGTTCGCCCCTGCGAGGGCTGGTCAACGCCGACTTTGAAGACGCCAAACTGGTGTTTCTGACCACCTCCCAGGGCGCGGGCCAGTCCCTGGCGATCTTCTTTGATACCGGCGGCAGTTCCGCCAAGCTCGGCTTTACCACGGGCGCGAGCGCACCGCCGCAGCTGCTGCCCCAGAGCGCGGCCGGAGACAACGGCATTTTTGAGCAGCGGTATGTCTTCTACCAGGCCATCGGGGTTGAACGGACGGTGATCGAGCTTCGCGCCGGAGACGACGAGTTCCACGGCGATCCGGAGTTTACCTTCAAGGGGCTTGAAAGCGAATGGGGCATCGATCCGGGCGACCTTGAGCAGCGGGCATTGCTGGGACGGCTGGAGATTTACGGCGGCGACGGCAACGACCGGCTCTGGGGCGGGGCCCTGGACGATATCATCGAGGGCGGTTCGGGGTCCGATTTCATCATCGGCGGGCTGGGCAACGACCGGATCACCGGCGGCGACGGCGACGACATCCTTGCCGGTGACGGCAGCTTTCCGGAGCCGGGCGATCTGAGCACCACCCCGCCCGATCCGTATGAATACCGGATGTGGAACAATGTGATCGACCGCAACGACAACTTCCAGTATGCCGGCAGCCTGGGCCGGGTGTCCGCCGGCCAGGTGATCGACGGGCTCACCTTCAGCCTCGACGATGCCGGAGACTGGTACATCATCGAGGCCCCGGTCGCCGACCAGCGGTTCGGAGCCGCCGGAAACGCCCATCTTGAGTCCGGCATGATCACCGTCGACTTCGAAGAGGAAATGCCGGCATTCGATCCGGGAAAACACCTGTTCCTGTTTGCCGCCGAGGACGCAGACCCGGGCGAAGCGTTCGCGATCCAGCCGGTGGAACTGTTCGAAGGGGTGCCCGACTACTACTTGCTGCACATTGTCAACCCGGCCCGGTTCACGGTGACCGGCACCCATGCGGCACCGGGCAACGGCCGGATTACCATGGACGGCAGCGGCAGCGCGGACTTTGAGATCAGCGTCGACGCCGACCCGGCCGTGCCGGTGACGGTGGCATCCGACATACTGAACACCAGCCTCAACGATCTCATCGAGGACCTCAACGCGGCCCTGGTCACTGCCGGTGTCGGTGGAGAGGTCACCGCGAGCAAGGACGCACGGGGCCGGGTCGTCCTGACCCGGGAAGGCGGGAGCACGTTCAGCAGCGGTTCAACCATCGTCATCGGCAATCCCAATGTCCTGGCCGTGGACGCCCTGGGTCTGGTCGACGGTCAGAGCACGGAAAGCCTGGTTAACGCCCAGGGCGCCTACAGTCTGACTTTCGCAGAGAGCGTTGGCCAGACCATCGACATTCCGGCCGGCGCCACTGATTTCACGGTCGATTCGGCCAACCTGGCCGACCAGCCGGTGGTGATCCCGCTGGGCGACCTGAACGGCGACCTTTTTTCCGATGTTATCGGGGCGGTGCAGGAGGATCTGAGCGATCCGGACAACATCTGGAGCGAAGCCCGGATCCATTTTGGCAGCGCCGGCAGCGATGACGTCCAGCTCGAAACCGGTGCCGTGACCCTGCGGCTGCCGGCCACCATCCTGTCCAGTTTTTACAGCACCACCCTGCCCACGGCCAAATTTGCCACCGGCGATTTTAACGGCGACACCATTGGCGATCTGGCGGTCGCCATCTCCGATCCGAATGATTCAAGCTACGCCCACTCGGGTGTGTACCTGCTGTTCGGAGAGACCGGGGCCTGGCCCGCGATGGTGAACGTGGTGGAGGATTACGACATTGCCATCGTTGACGCCCAGGGCAGCTTGACCGTCGGCAACGCCGGCGACATCAACAACGACGGCTTTGACGATCTGGTGATCGGCGACACCGGCAGCAAGAAGGCCTCGGTGTTCCTGGGGCAGGCCGACTGGACGCTGACGCCCCTGCTTGAAGCGGATTTCAGCGACAACGGAGATTCGTCGGTTGCGGCTCTTGACGATTTTGCGATTTTCAACGACGTTCCCAGCGATGCCCCGCCGGGCCAGCAGGACGGCCTGTGGCACCTGTCCACCGGACGTTCCGGTGACGCGGGCCACAGCGGGGTTCACAGCATTTACTACGGCCAGAGCGAGACCGCGGGGGGCAACGGCGACTTCAACGCGGGCTGGTCCGCAGGTCTCGTCGAATCGACAGACATCGATCTTTCCGGTATCAGCGGCGCCGAACTGTCCTTTACCTATTTCCTCGAAACCGAAGGTTCGTCCTTTTACGACGATGCCAAGGTGCTTGTCGGCACCCGCATCGCAACCGGTGCCGCCACCGCCGACGATGGCGGCACCCGGCTGACCGATGCCGGGGCAAACTTTATCACCGCAGAAGTCTCTGTCGGGGATCAAATCATCAACCTTGCCGACGGCAGCTTGGCGCGGGTTACGGATGTCGACGAAACCGTCCTCGGCCACACCCCGCTGGAGGGCGGCACCGATGACGACTGGAACATCTCCGACGGTTATGCGATTGTCAGTTACCGGCCGATTCTGACCAATCCGGCCGATCTTGTGGATCCGTCCGACGGCTGGCAGCGGGCCAGCGTCAACCTGGCCGATTTTGTCGGCCAGATCATCCGGCTGCGGTTCAGCTTCGACACCCGGGACTCGGTCTACAACCACTTCGAAGGCTGGTACCTCGACGACGTCGCCATCCGCCCGTTCTACACCCTCGACAATCCGGATGTGGCGCTGACCATTACCGCGGGAACCGGTCCGCACAGCGTCAACGGCATCGGCGACTTGAGCGGTGACGGGATCGACGAGGTCGCGGTATTGAGCACCGACGGCGCCACCGATCGCGTGCACGTATTCGAGGGTATCGATGGCGGCGGCACGCCGGCATCCGGCAATGCCGGTGACCTGGCCATGGCCATTCTCGAATTCGGCGGGGCCGCCGATAACTACGACATCCGCCCGGCCGGGAACATCGACGGCGATCTAAGCGGGGAAGGAAACCCCTTCGAGGAGTTCCTGGTCAGCAGTGCCGACATCGGCGGGGGAACGGCAGAGAGCTTTATCGTGTTCGGTGGATCCTTTGACGGGCTGCTCGATGGGCAGAACACCACGACCCTGTCGGCCCTCGAGGCCCTGGGCACACCGCGGGCCGTGTTCGTACCGGCCGTCAGCCTGGTCGGGCTCGGCGATATCGACATGGACAGCCTGGACGACCTGGGCGGGGCAACCCTGGAGCTTACGCCGACCCTTGAGGAAAACGGGGATCAGACCGCTCACCAGGTCGCCAGCATCTATTTCGGTGCGGCGCGTGCAGATCTGAGTTTTGCGATCCTCAATGATTCCGGCGTCCCCCGTGCCGACATGATCCTCGAGCCGGCAGAGCCAGATTACGTACTGGCGCCGTTTTATGGTGTGGCTCGTCCCCATCTTCTGGCCGGGGTCGGCGACGTCAACGGCGACGGTGTGGTCGACCTGGCCCAGGCCGACGGCCTGGGCGGCAGCGTGCGAGTCTTTTTCGGCAAGGGACGGATTGCCCCGCCGCCGGAGCCTCCGGCGGCCGGATCGGCTGTGGAAGAGTTCCGATTTGAGCTGGCCACACCCCAGTTGCCCGTGCCCACGACCACCGGCGGCATCACCCTGCCTCTGACCACGGAGGATCCCGTGTCACTGGCCAATGCGCATGCCCTGGCCGGCACGACAGCCGACGAGAACCTGGCCGTGGCTCAGGGTATCGGCGACATCAACGGCGACCGGTTCGAAGACTTTCTGGTTGCCGGCGAACTGGCAAGCTACATCCTGTTCGGCCCTGTCGAACTCCAGGGGATTCAAAACGCGGCCCTATGGGCGGAGATCATCGTTGACGTGTCGGTGCTGGGAAGACCTGCGGCGAGCATGGGGGACATCGACGGCGACGGCATAAATGACCTTGCCTTTGCGCGCGAAACCGGCGCGGACGATACCGTTTCCGTCATATTCGGCGGACCCGAATGGGCCCGGCGCCTGACCCTCGATGATGTGGATCGCTCGGTTACGGTGCCCGCCCTTGATATGTATAAGGTCCAGGTGCTGAACTGGAACGGCGATGCCTACGCCGACCTGTTTGTCCGATCCAACAGCACCAGCTACGTCGTCGACGGCCGGACCATTAAAACCGGCGGCACGCCGCTGTTGACGGATCCAATACCCGCTGCCGGAAACGCCATTGCCACTTTGACGGGCACCACCAATCCGGCAATGCCGACACGGATCGGCGACATCAACGGCGACGGGTTGGACGACCTCATGTTCCTGGGCCAGTCCGGAGACGGCAACGCGTATCTCGTACTGGGAAGGGGTCAGGCGGTATCTCTCAATGTGGGCACCAGCGCCGACGTGGTCTTTGAAGACCTGATGGACACCGGAACGTCCAGAGGGCGCAACGCCTGCGCTGGGGGATATCAACAATGACGGATACGACGATTTTGCGGTGGTGAACCCGACAGAGACCCAGCTTCAGACGGCTGTGTTTGTGTTCTACGGCGCTGGCGATTACACGCCCGGGATCGAGGCAACGGTGGCACCGGCCGATGCGGGCATCCACATTCGACGGGTGGCGGCCGATCAGCTGACGGGCGGACTGGGCATCCAGGGGCGGATGGCTGTTGCGGCCGGTGATTTCAACGCCGACGGGGCGATGGATCTGCTGGTGGCTGAAAACGGCAACGTGCTGTTGCAGGGATTCACGATTCTGGATCTTGAAACCCGCGGCCGGGCCTGGGTGCTCTGGGGTGCGGCGGGTCTTGGCAGCGAGGTGGTTCTCTCCGATGCCCCGGTCACGTTGATCGGCGAAAAAGAGCTCGATCTCGACGACTTCAACAGTATTTTCGATTACGACGGGTCCCGCCTCAGTACCGTTTCAGGCACCCCGGGCCTCGATCTGAACCGCGACGGCATCGACGACATCGTGATCGGCACCGGTGTGGTCGATGTCCTCGGCGACGGTTTCATCGAGCAGGCCGGCAAGGTCTATGCGATTTACGGCGCGCCCCGGCCGGAGACCCTGCCCGCACCCGAGGATGTAACGCCGGTGGCCAACCGGACCTTCACCGGCAGCGGCGACTTTATTGTCGATAGAGGAACGGGCCAGCCGGATATCTTCCAGCTGCTCGATGCCGACGGGGACCTGGTGGACGACTTTGCCCTGCAGCCCGGGGACTCGGAAGCCTGGTTCCGGTTTACCACCCTCGGCGACGGCGCCGGCGGCGACCTGATCCGGCTGCGGCCGCCGGCCAGGGATGTGGAGACCAGCGACCTGCGCGGTCCGGATGCGTATCTTTACCCCACCGGGGTTCCGGGCGAGTATTACGTGATCGGTGGCGGAGAGGGCATCAATCTGGGCGGTACGGCCGGTGACCTCGGGTATTTCGAAATCGACCTGTCCAACTATCTTGATCGCATGAACCGGCTCGACACCATCACCGATGTTCAGCTGATCCTCGATCACGTCAACCCCTTCAGCAATTATCCCCTGACCCAGATCGACAACCTGACGGTTCTAAATAACACGCTTTACTTTACGGCATACTCCAGCATTTTCTATGGGGTGGAACTGTGGAAGACCGACGGCACGGTGCTTGGGACCACGATGGTCAAGGACATTCAGCCGTTTATGGGCTATTACTGGTCCGATCACGGGTCCCATCCATCAAACCTGACCGTCTTCAACGGAGAGCTCTATTTCACTGCCGACGATGGTGTTAACGGTCGGGAGCTGTGGAAGACCAACCCCCTCGACGATAAAACGGAGATGGTCAAAAACATTTCACAGGGATATTTCAACTCGGATCCGGACAACCTGACGGTCGTCGGCGCCACCCTTTATTTCACCGCTAACGAAGTGTATGCTCCCGATGCAGATGAAACTACCAGCGGGGTCGAGTTGTGGCGGACCGACGGTACTGAAACAGGTACCGTTCGTGTCGCTGACATCAATCCGGGTGCAAACGGGTCGCATCCGAAGCACCTGACCGACGTCGGCGGCACCCTGTTCTTCAGCGCGGATGACGGCCTCAGCGGGAGGGAGCTCTGGATCAGTGACGGTACCGGTGCCGGGACCCAGATGGTCTCCGACATCAACCCGGCAGTCCGCACCGGATCGAATCCCGGCAATTTCCTGGCTGTCGGCAGCGACCTCTATTTCTCAGCAACCCTCGGCGCCGTCGGCACGGAACTCTGGAAGAGCGACGGTACGGGGCCCGGCACGGAGCTGGTGCGCGACCTGAATTCCGGCAAATACTCTTCATCTCCCCGGAATCTCTTCTCGATAGACAACCAGCTGTTCTTCAATGCCTTCACCGGAAAGACCGTCGGTTACGAGCTGGTGCGTTTTGATCTGGCGGATCCGGGTTCGGACCCGTCGGTCGAGGATATTTACGCCGGCAAGGGCAGTTCGGCACCGGGCGATTTTACGGTGGCCGGCACCACCCTGTTTTTTACCGCCAATGGCGGTGCCACCGGCCGGGAGCTGTATGCCATCGATCTGACCGACACCACGTATACGCCGTTCCTGGTACGTGACATCTCAACGGCCCCCTTTGTCGGCTCCGATCCCATGGCTTTGACCATGGCCAATGGCGAACTGTTCTTCTCCGCGGACCCGGGAACCCGCATCCGGGAATTGTGGAAATCGGACGGCACTGAAATTGGGACGGTTCGGGTTTTGGAACAGAGCCTTGCCACAGCCCAACTGACGGCTTTTCTTGGCGGACTCTGGTTTGCCGGCAGCGACACGCCCGGCGCCGATACTAGCGAATATGAAATCTGGAACAGCGACGGCACTTCCGGCGGCACTAGACGGCTATCCGATTCCGGGCTTCTGGACCGGGAGCTGCAGGTCAGCATCATCAGCGAAGAAGGCGACGGCCTGGTGACCGGAGAGGACGGCAGCGCCCCGGCCATCGCAGTGGCCACCATCGATCTTTCCGTCGTCAGTGCGGCGTCACCGATTTCGGTCGATCTTACAGACGCTTTCCGTGAGCTGCTGGATGCCGGCATCACCCAGGCCGGGGTGCGCATCGAGCTGCTCGGCGGCCTTCCCGATAATCCGGTTCAAATCCTGTCGACCTCGGCCCCGGGCAGCCGGACCGCCCTTCAAGTCACCACGACGCCGGAGCCGGGTGTGGTGGCCGATCTGCTGGACGCCGACGGCGGCCTGCTCATCGAGGGGCGGTCGATCATCGACATGCGCACCCTTGAGGCCGGCACTTTCTATCTGCGGGTGTACAATCCCTACCAGGAAGTTCAAGCCAGTGCCCTGCCCTTTGCCGTCGAGGTCAGCGCACCCAAGTCCGGCTGGACCCATCCGGAACCGGATCGCGATCTGATCACCGGCTCCGACGGTGAGGACATACCCATCGGCGGCAAGCAGGTGGACCGTCTCCTGGGCGACCGGGGAGAGGATGTGTTCATTGCCGAAGACGTTGAAATCCGCGATCTGTCGGGCACCGAGCTGGCTACCGATGCGGAAGAGGCCGAGAAGATCACCCCCAGCCAGTACGATCTGCGGCCGCTGGATCCGGGAGTCGATATTGCCGACAATGCCCTGAAGGTGGCCCTGGCAAGGGCTCTGGGCATTCCGGTCACCACGTCCCATCAGGGTGAGGACCTGGTGCGGACACCGCTGACGGTCACCGACCTGTCGGTCATCGAACGGCTCGACCTGAGCAATATCGGCCTGCTCGATCTGACCGGTCTGCGGTTTGCGATAAATCTGGTCTCCCTCAACCTGAGCGGCAACCTGCTCACGGACATTTTCGAACTGGTGCCGGGCACCGCCCAGAGCGGCGATGTGGTGGGCTCTCCGATCGGGGCGGCGCTGCTCGAATACCTGGCACTTGACGAGAACATCATCACCAGTCTTGACGACATCCGGGAACTGGCGACCCTCAAGGGGCTGAGTCTCGACGGCAACCCGGTGGCCGATCTAACGCCCCTCGAGTCGCTCAAGGGCATTGAGTTCCTGAGTGTGGACGGCGCCTACGGTCTGCCGGTGTCCCTGCCGGGCAGCGCGCTTTACGACGGCTTTGGTCTGCTCGGACAGATCCCGGCACCGTTTTCAGAGGCGGGCGGTCAGTTCGGGTATGCCGTTGCGACCCTTGGGCAAAACATCATCGTCGGGGCTCCGTATCTTGACCAGGGCGCCAACGCCGATGCCGGACGCGCCTATCTCATCGACGGCCGCACCGGCGACATCATCCGCACGTTTTTCAACCCGACGCCGGATGCCGGCGACCGCTTCGGTTTTTCGGTCGGCGTGGTCGGCGGGGATGTCATCATCGGCGCTTACCTGGACGACACCAACGGGAGCAACTCGGGCGCCGCCTACCTGTTCGACGGCAAGACCGGTGCTCTCAAACAGACCTTTTCGAACCCGGACAGCGACCCCGATCTGTTTGGGTATCGGGTCGCCGGCATAGGCAATCAGGTGTTGGTCAGCGCCTATTACGGCGACCACCCCGATGCCGTGGACACCGGTGCGGTGTACCGGTTCGATGCACCTTCCGGCGAACTGTTGCAGACCTATCACAACCCGACGCCGACAGTCGGTGATGTATTTGGATACGCGATTGCCGGCGTGGACGGCAAGGTGCTGGTCGGCGCCCGCTATGACGACGCCGGTGCCGCAAATTCGGGAACGGCGTATCTGTTCAACGCTGAAACCGGTTCGCTCCTTCAGACCATTGCCAATCCTTCCCCGGCATCCGGGGACTATTTTGGTTTTGATGTAGCGTTTCGCGGTCCGGATCTTCTGGTCAGCGCCCCTTACGACGACACCGACGATACCAATGCCGGCATTGCATACTTGTTCGACGGCAACTCGGGCACCCTTCTGGAGACCTATCACAACCCGGATCCGGCACCTTCCGATTACTTTGGCTGGTCGATGACCGCTGTGGGTGCCGATATCCTGATCGGCACACCCTATGCCGACACAGATAGTATCGGCAACGCCGGGGCGGCGCACCTGTTCGACGGCACAGACGGGCTGTTGATGCATACCTTCGAGAATCCCGACCCGGGGACAACGGATCTTTTCGGCAACGATGTCGCAGCTCTGGGCCGCTCCCCTGTCATCGCCGCCTACCTGAACGAAACCTCCGGGTCCGATACCGGGTCGGTTTACGTGTTCGAAGGGGTCAAAGCGTCCGACGTGAGCCCGCTGGCCGATCTCACTTCCCTGGAAGTCCTGAGCCTGGCCCGCCAGCACGTCGGCGACCTTAAGCCTATTTCGGCCATGGACAGCCTCACCCACCTGTACCTGCACGAGAACCGGATTGCCGAGGTGGACGTGCTGCTCGGCGCCCAGCTGACGGACAACAGCGGAACGGGGTACGCAGAGAGCGGCAGCGGCTGGGTCGGCGGCAGCAACACCAGCGCCGTCGAGGACGACTACCGGCTCCATCCCGGCAGCGACGCGTCGGCCACAGCGACCTGGACCTTTGACGGACTGCTTGACGGCATCTACGCGGTGTATGTCACCTGGCCGGCAAATGAAAGCCGTTCTGCCGATGTGCAATACACGGTGTTCGACGGTCCCGTGGAGTTGGGCACGGCTTCGGCCAACCATCGGCTCACACCGGTGGGCGTGGATCGGGATGGGAAGAGCTGGGAATCCCTGGGACGCTTCGATAGTGAAACCGGCTCCCTGGTGCTCCGGATGAGCGCGGCAGGAGAAGGCAACGCGGTCGCAGACGCCGCCTTCACCCTGCGGGTCGATCCGGCCACCGGTGCCTCCCTGTCTCTGGCCAACCACCTGAAGCGGGTGACCCTGGAGCAGAATCCCCTCGACAACTTCGCCCATGAATTCCTGCTTGCCGAACTCAATGCAGCCATCCCCGACGATCCCGGGACCCTGCTGCCCGAAGAAGTGTCCTTCGATGCCAATAACTATGCCCCGAGGATTTATGACGTCGATCCTGTCTCGATTCTTCCCGGCGGCAGCCTCGTCCTGCCCCTTACGGTATTCGACAGCGACGGGGATCCGCAGTTCCTCGAGGTGGCCTCGAGCCGCCACCCGCTGGTAACGGTAACAGAAGCCGGAGAGGTTCTCACGATTACCGCGGATCCCTCCTTTACGGGTACGGCGCGGATCACCGTGACGGCCGTTGACGGGCCCAGCGGTCCGGGGGACCATCGCGGCCGCAGCGACACGATCGCCTTTGACGTGAACGTGGGTGTCGGGGCGATTTACGGCACCAAGTTCAACGACACCAACAGGGACGGGGTCAACACCGAGTCGGGTCTCGAAGGGGTGACCGTGTACCTCGACGACAACCGCAACGGCGAGCTTGACGATGGTGAGGTCTTTACGGTCACCGACGCCTATGGTAATTTCGGCTTTGTCGATCTGGAACCGCACAAAACCTACACGGTGGGCGAGGTTCTGCAGAGCGGTTGGGCGCAGACCGCACCCATCGGCATCGAAGAGGCGTTTCTGGCGGCCGACATACGGCCCGGCAGTGCCTCTTCCTACCCAGAGGAACTGGTCGCGTTCAACGGGGCCCTGTACTTCCGGGCAGGGACCGATTATCTCGGCGACCGTCTGCTCGAGTTCGACGGCACCGAGGTGCGGCTGGCCGGACAGCCGACTCTATACGGCACCCTTGGACGGGGGGGCGAGCTGAGCACCCTGGTGTCGGTCAATCCGTATTCCGGTACCGTCACGGAAATCGGCCCGGTCGGGTACGCGGTCAACGGTCTCGAGTACGTGGTGGCCGGCGACAAGCTTTACGGGACCACGTCCACCAACGATCCCTCATTTCCCAACCACCTGATCGAGATCGATCCGGCCACCGGTACCGGCACTCTCATCGGGTCCGGGTTCGGATTTGGCCCGATTGTAAACCTCACTTCCGATTCTGCGGGCAACCTGTTCGCCTGGGCAGAAGCGGGAGGGGATGACGATCTGGTGACCATCGACCCGGTATCGGGGAAGGCAACTGTAGTTGGTGATTCCGGACTGGGTACGGGGCGCCACGGGCTTGCCTTTGACCTTGACGATATCCTCTATCTTGTGAATACCGGCGGCAGCGTATACAGCATCGATCCTGTGACCGGTGCGGCCGGCAGCGTACTGTTTGGTATAGGCCAAGACGCCCACCACGGCGACTTCGATCCGGCCACCGGGTTCTATTATGGCCTTGGCTCGACCAAGGCGCCGAACAGCCTGAACGTCGTCGATTTTGCCACCGAATCGGTACGCGCCAGCATCCCGACGGAAGCGGATCTGCACACGCTTACGTTTGCCGGCGGAAGCGCCCTGCCGAGTGAGCCCTCTTATCTGGCCGTTATCGACGGCTGGCTCTATTTCCGGGGCTATACCGCTGAGAGCGGCACCGAGCTGTGGCGGTTCGACGGCTCGGTGGTCGAGCAGGTGACCGATATCGTGCCGGGCCCGGACTCCTCCAGCCCCCGGTACACGACCGGATATGACGGCGCCGTCTATTTCAGGGCTTCTTTCGATGACAATTTTGACTGGCGGACCATCGGGGATTCGAGGATCGTCGGAGACACCTTTGGCGTGCTGCCCAGCGAGGGCAGCCGGCAGGCCCTGGTCACAACCGAAGCCGGCGCAGCGTCCGACGGGTCCATCGAGAGCTTCCTGGGGCTCGATGCGGGCGACCTGGACAATGCCGTGACCGGCAATGCGAGTGAGGGGGCGGCCGTGTCCCGTTATATTTACGTGAAAGCGGGGCAGACCCTTTCATTTAACTGGGTATTCCGGACAAACGAGGCCCAGGACGGGAGCACGTTCAACGACTCGGCGTTCGTCGCCATCGATGCCCGTGACGGGGCGTCTCCGGTAGCCAGTCCCGTGCAGGTGCTCACCGACACCTTCTACGACGGTTTTCCGGCGCCGACTCCACCCGGCACGATCCAGGTGGCTGTGGCGGCTTCGACAGCCTCTGACAGTAGCGGCTTCCAGGCCATCGTCGACCAGCTCAACGACGACACGCACTTCGATTTTACGGCAACGCTGGTTACGGCCGCCGATGTGGACACGGCAGAGGAACTGGCCGCATATGATGTGCTGGTGATCGGCAACAATGGTCTGTCGTCCGCAGCAGGAGACGATTTCGGTCAACCGGGATTTGCGGCTGCCCTTGAATCCTGGGTCCAGGCCGGGGGCGGTCTCGTGGCCACCGGCGTGACCATATACGGCACCGGCAATGAGTCTCCTGCAACGCAGAACGCTCTTAATGCTGTTTTGCCCGTGGTCGTGCCCAGCTATGGCGCTACAAACGCCGGGACACTCGATGTCGTTGGAATCGACCATCCGGTTGTCGACGGCCTGACCGGTTTCACGCTGAGCCCGGGAGATTTCATCGAATTTCCGACTTCCGGCGCCCAGGCAGACGGCCGGGTGCTGGGCATAACAAGCGGGCGGCCCTCGGTGGCCATCAGGCAAGTGATATCCGGGCGTTCCGTTTACCTCGGACCCATTTACGCAGGACCAGAGCCAAGCTTCGCTAACAAAGAGCTGCGAAGCGGGGATCCGGACCGGTTGCTCGAACAGGCCGTGGCCTGGGCCAGTTCAAGCGTCTCACCCAGCCAGACGGAGGTCAAAACGTTCACCCACACGTTTGACGACACCGGCGTGTACAATATCGGTGTCGGGGTGCTGGATGTGGGAGACAGCCTCGTGGATTCCCAGCTTCTGATCGATAACATCCGCATCGACGGCGAACTGGTGAGCGGCTTCGAAAGCGGGTTCGACGAGGTGGACGCCGGCACCGAGCTCTGGCGTTATGACGGCACCACCGTCGAGCAGGCCGCGGTTATCCGCCCGGGGACTTCGTCCTCTTCACCGTCTTATCTGACGGTGTTCGACGGTAACATGTACTTCCAGGCCACCGACGACACCTACGGCAGCGAGCTGTGGCGCTATGATGGTGTCAGCGCCGAACAGGTCGCGGACATCCGTACAGGCAGCGGCTCCTCGTCGCCGTCGTATCTCTCAGTGCTCGACAATTCGCTCTACTTCCGTGCCACAACCGACGTGCTGGGATCCCAGTTAATGCGCTTTGACGGAAATGCCGTGAAACCGGTTGGACTCCACCTGCTGGGTACCATCGGGAAAGGCGGAACCCCCAGCATCCTGGTGGACATCGATCCGGTTACCGGAAACACCACGGACATCGGCCCGGTCGGCTATTCGGTAAACGGCCTCGAATTCGTGGCCGCCACCGGCAAGCTGTACGGAGTGACATCTTACCGCGATGCGACAGCACCCAACCACCTGATCGAAATCGATGTGACCACCGGCGCGGGAACGCTGATCGGCACCGGCTTCGGTATTCCGGCCGTCGTGCAGCCCGGGTCCTCCGTGGTTAACCTCACCAGCGACACCGGCGGCAACCTGTTCGCATGGGCAGAGGGAGGCGACGACCTTGCTGCGGTCGATCCCGTCACGGGGACCGCCACGGTGGTCGGTGATTCCGGTATCGGCACCTCCACTCACGGGCTAGCGTTCGATCTTGGCGACACCCTTTATCTGGTCAACAACGGCGGCCGGGTATTCAGCATAAATCCTGCGACCGGGGTCGCAAGCGCAGAGCTGTTTAACATTGGCGATACCGCCCACCACGGCGATTTCAATCACTCCACCGGACTGTACTACGGTATCGCATCAACCGGCGGAGCGACCAATGCGTTGAAGCTCATCAACTTCTCCACCCAGTCGCTGGTCTCAACGATCCCGACGGCCGCCGACCTGCACACGCTGACGTTCGTCAACGCCCTGCCGTCCAGCCCGGCCTTTCTCACCGCGTTCAACGGCTCGCTGTACTTCAGGGCCAACGACGGCGACAGCGGGAATGAGCCGTGGCGCTTTGACGGCACCGCCGGTGGACTGGTGGCAGACATCAACCCCGGGAGCGGCAGTTCGTATCCATCGGACTTCACGCCCTTCGATGGTCGGCTCTACTTCCAGGCCAACGACGGTTCGAGGGGATATGAACTGTGGCGCACCGACGGCATCACTACCGAGCTGGCCTATGACATCCTGCCGGAAGCGGGCGGCTCCAATCCCTGGGATTTTGCGGTCATGGGAGATGCCCTTTATTTCCAGGCCAGATCCGACGATGCCTCGGGCGGCGCGGGCACCGAGTTGTGGCGGTTCGGCCCCCAGGCCGTGCCGGGTGCCTACACGTCATACATCTCGGCGCTGCCCGAACGGATGCCCCTTGACATGGACTTCGGCAACTTCCAGGAGCTGTATATCTATCGCTCCGGCGGCAGTCTGGTGGCTTCAGAAGAGGGTGGCTATACGGTTCTGTATGCGAACCCGAGAATCTGGATGAATTATCTTGCGTCATCGCAGACCACTTTCAGTCGCACGTTTACAGAGGCCGGGACCTACACCCTTGGCATCGGCGTGGCCAGTGTGGGCGACAATGAGTATTACAACACGTACCTGCTTGTGGATAACATCAAGATTGATGGCACGGTGGTGGAAGGCTTTGAAGGCGGACTGGGCGACTGGACCACAGCCGGAGATGTTTCTACCACAGGCGAGTTCGATTTCAGAGTCCCCTCCGAAGGCGGCAGCCAGGCGCTGGTCCAGTCCACTACCCTCTGGGAGGGTGTATCGGCAAACCTGGCCGAAATGGAATCCGCACTGGGGCTTGACGCAGGAGACATTGCCGCTCTGATCGAGAACACCGCGGCCGGCCAGGCCATGTCCCGGGAGATTACGGTGACCGCCGGCCAGACCCTGACGTTCGACTGGATCCTGCTCAGCGACTACAATTTCTCATCCTACGATGATACCGCCTTCGTGTCGGTGGTTCCGGAGACCGGCGATGCCGACCTGGAGGTCATTGCCAGCGTGGCGACAACCCCGATGGATCAGCGTACCTATGCCTGGACGATATCCGGCAACAGCGGCGAGCCGCTGACCATCAACGGAGACACAAACAGACGGTATCTTCCCTTCTGGCCCCACGAGCAGGGCACGTACACGGCATCGGCAGTTATAACGGATCTTGTGGCGGGAACATCGTACTCCGACACCTACGAGCTCTTCGTCAACAACGTACCGCCCCAGAACGTCAATGCGGGTCCTGACCAGACGGTGGGCGAGGGTGACCTGGTGAGCCTGAGCGCGGTCTTTACCGACCCCGGCAGTGAGGATACCCACAGCTTCCTGTGGCAGGTTTTTGCCAGCAACGGCGAAGAAATTGCAGACGGCACGGCCATCGATTACAGCTTTGTGCCCGGCGACGAGGGGACCTACACGGTCTTGCTGACGGTCACCGACGACGACGGCGATTCAGGCACCGATGAGGCGCTGATTACCGTCGAGAATCGGCCCCCGCAAATTGTGGTGGATGTGGGAACCCCGGCGCCGCTGGCCATATCGGGACTTATGGGTCCCGTGGTGCCGCTATCCGCTGTGACGGTACCCGGCACGGAAGGCACCACCGTGGTCTTGACCGGCAGCCTGTCCGATCCGGGCAGCGGGGACCAGCACACCTACCTGTGGCAGGTCACATCGACCAACGGGCAGGTGATCGCCGACGGCACCGATCCGGTTTTTACTTTTGTGCCGGATGATGAAGGGATCTACACCGTGACGGTGACGGTGACCGACAATGCCGGCGCTTCGGGCAGCGACACCATCGATGTGGATGTGGCCAACGCGGCCCCGCAGGATCTTGTCATCACCGGCATCCCCGGTGCCGCCAAAGAAGGCAGCGCGATTTCGCTGACCGGCAGCTTCACCGACCCCGGAGCAAACGACACCCATGTGCTGAGCTGGGGCGTGACCCGGGACGGCCAGACGGCCGGCAGCGGCCCTGGGCCGGCCTTTAGCTTCGTGCCGACCGACAACGGGGATCACACGGTCACCTTTACGGTCACCGATAACGGTGGCGGCGTCGGCTCAACCTCGGTGATCATCCCGGTGGCCAACGTGGGCCCGCAGAACGTGGATGCCGGGGCCAACCGTACCGTGGCCGAAGGGACCGAGGTGAGCCTGACAGCGGTCTTTGCCGACCCGGGCACAGGTGACACCCACAGCTTCCTGTGGGAGGTGTCGGCGAGCAACGGCCTGGTCGTAGCAGACGGGACCGCGCAGGACTTTGTCTTTACGGTCGGCGACAGCGGTGATTACATGGTGGTCCTGACCATCACCGACGATGACGGCGCCGAAAAGAGTGATGCGGTCTACATCGGTGTCGAGAACGTCACCCCGACGGCGGACCTGGGTGCCGACTTTACATCACCCGAGGGCAGCCTGATCAGCCTGAACTCGACGGTCTTTGACCCGGCCGGCGTCAACGACAACCTTGTTTTCGACTGGCAGGTGACGGCCAGCAACGGCCAGGTGATCCCTCCAGGACATGATACGATATTCGAATTTACGCCCGTCGAAGACGGCATTTACACGATTAGCCTGACGGTGTCCGATGACGACGGGGAGACGGCATCCGATACGCTGGTCATCACGGTGGAAAATGTGGCCCCGGTTGTTGCCGCTACCGGCAATGTGACCCTGGATGAAGGCGATGCGTTCGATCTGACGGGCAGCTTTACCGATCCTGGGGCCGACTTCTGGATCGCGACGGTGGATTTTGGCGACGGCACGAGCCGGCCGCTGGTGCTCGTCGGGAAAGATTTTGCAGACAGCCACGCCTACGTTGACGACGGCGTGTATACGGTCACCGTCACCGTCACCGACGATGAGGGGGGCGTGGGCAGCGATGTGCTGACCGTGACGGTGCTGAATGTGGCGCCCGTCATCGGTACGCTAACGCTGGATCCGGTGACCATACTGAAAGGAGACAGCGTCAACCTGTCCGGCGATTTTATTGATCCGGTTGCCGCAGACACACACACGCTGGTCATCGGCTGGGGTGACGGCACTGACAACACGTTTGTCCTGACAGCGGGTGAGCGAGATTTCGAGGCCGATCACCTCTATCCGGACGCAGGCCTCTTTACCGTGACCGTGACCATCACGGACGATGACGGCGGAGTCGGCAGTGCGGTTGCCGGCAGTGTCACGGTCAACAGCCGGGTACCGGTTGTGGGGGCAGACATTGCTGCGGTCACGGTCGATGAGGGCCAGACGGTGGTCAATACCGGTACCTATTCCGATGGAGACGGCGACCCGGTGACCTTGACGGCATCATTGGGAACCGTCACCGACAACGGCGACGGCACCTGGAACTGGTCGTTTGATAGCAACGACGGTCCGGCCGAAAGCCAGACGGTGACGGTCACGGCTACCGACAGCGATGGTGCCGCAGGTACGGCAAGCTTTGAGATGACCGTGCAGAACGCGGCTCCGGATGTGACCGCAGACGCTGCCGCCATCTCCGTCAACGAAGGGGATACCGCCGTAAACAGCGGGACGGTATCCGATCCCGGTGCCGACAGTGTCACCCTGACAGCATCGCTGGGAACCGTTACCGACAACGGCGACGGCACCTGGAGCTGGTCGTTTGATACCACCGACGGTCCGGCCGAAAGTCAGACGGTGACCGTCACGGCCACCGACAGCGACGGGTCCACGGGTACGGCAAGTTTCGATGTGACCGTGCAGAACGTCGCCCCGAGCGTCAAGGCAGTCAATGCCGTGCTTTCGGTCGATGAAGGTGGCACCGCCGTTAACAGCGGGTCGGTGTCCGATCCCGGCATCGATACGGTCACATTGACGGCGTCGACCGGCATTCTGATAGACCACGGAGACGGTACCTGGAGCTGGGGCCTGGCAGCCACCGACGGTCCGGATGACGGCCGGACGGTGACCGTTACGGCTACCGACAGTGACGGGGCGGCAAGTATCACCACCTTTGACCTGGTGGTGGCCAACGTGGCGCCGACGGTGACGGTTACCGGAGACGCCCAGGTGGACGAAGGGGCGACCTACACACTGACTCTCGGTCCGGTAGTTGATCCGGGTGACGATACGGTTTCTCAGATCGAGATCGATTGGGGTGACGCAAGCGGAATCCAGGTGGTGGCCGGCCCCGGTGCGGTCACCCATGTCTTTGCCGCCGACGGCGTCTATACGGTGACGGTATTCGTTCTGGACGAGGACGGACGGCATCAGGAAGTGAACACCCTGGCGGTGACGGTGCTTCAGGTGACACCGGTGGGTCAAAACGCTCCGATTGTCGCCTGGGGCGATAACTCTCTTGCGGCAGTATTCACCGACTACGGCTCGGACAACGGCCTGTGGATTTACACGTCCGGTGCCTGGGAGAAAATTGGCAGCTGGATTCCGGCTGGGCTCATGCCATGGGGCTCAGATAAGCTCCTTATCACCTACACGGATTACGAACCCCACGAAAACGGCCTGTGGGTCTACGATGGCAGCGGTTGGTCCAAATTGAGCAGCTGGATTCCGGCAGAGGTGATCGAGTGGGGACAAGGTCGCCTTGCCATGACCTTCACCGACTATGGCCCGGACAACGGCCTGTGGACTTACGCGTCCGGTGCTTGGACGAAAGTTGGCGGCTGGATTCCGTCTGAACTCATGGCCTGGGGAGAAGACAAGCTTCTCACGAAATACACCGAATACGGAACCGGCAACGGTTTGTGGGCCTATGATGGAAACACTTGGTCCAAAGTGAGCACCTGGCTGCCGGCAGAGGTGGTCGTGTGGGGTGAAGGTCGCCTGGCGTTTTCCTTCACCGACTACGGGACCGGCAACGGCGTGTGGGAATACAGTCCCACCGGCTGGATCCAGTTGGCGATCTGGATTCCGGATCAGATGGTCGCTTGGGGCGACGGACAGCTTGCCATGTCCTTCAGCGATTACGGGGGAGGCAACGGGCTGTGGAACTACAACGGCGGATGGACCCAAATCAGCACCATGATTCCAGATCGGTTGGTCTCCCGGGGGCCTGATCTGCTTGCAGCGGTGTTCAGCAATTCCGGTTCATCCAGCGGGATCTATGAATACGACGGCAGTACATTCAGCCGTCTCAGTCCCCGGATTCCCGACGCGCTGATTTCCTGGGGCTCCGGGCAACTGGCAAGCGTTTTCAGCGATGACGGTGAAGACAGCGGCATCTGGCAATATGATAACCTTGGCGGTTGGAGCAAGATTTTCCAACGGATACCCAGACTGCCGTAGTGCGGGCTGAGACATTCTGAAATGTGGTCGTGGCGACAACACCGTTATTGATTTTTCCTGCTGGTCGTGCCGCTACAAATGTACTTAACTTCACTGTTACGAATCCTTTTTTATAAAGAAAAACCCACTTCATTCCTCCTTCCTGCATAAAAAGCGACGATAAAAAGGTGTTCACGCTGCCGGGTGGATAAGCAAAAAAAGCAGCACCCCTTGTTTCCGCTGGCCTTGCCGCAGATTCAAACAGCCATTGGCTTACAAGCTGCAGGAATTCCCATCTGACCATGTCTTCAATGTTGCCGGGGCGTTGCCCTCACCGCAGGTTACGCAGACGGAAGTCACCAACCGCAGTTCGGGCCCACGTCAACTCAGATTCAGCGCTCAAGATTCGGAATGTCTTATATGTGTGTTTTGTGGTATAAATAATCATTAATTTCATCATCTATTCACCGATTCACCTGACTCAGGAGGCCTTCACGCTGAAACGGTCGGGACCCATAAATCGGTTCGAACTGGAGAACCTGGAACCACGAATTCTGTTGTCTGCAGGTGCGGTCCTGGGCGCTATGCCGGATGCAATGGCAGCGAAGAGTTGGGATTCCCTGCTGATTCCAGAAACCGGTCCGGTTTACCAGAGTGAGATCCGGGTTGCCGAATCCGATGTCTCAGATACCACCCATCCTCAATGGATAGCGTATAATCCCTCTTATGGGATCGAAGATCTTTTCTCCGGAGTGTCCGATGGTGAGAATTTCGGAGAAAGGGACGCTGATTCAGACAGCGTTCCAGCCTCCGGCGACGAGCCTGTCGAAACAACCGCTTACAGGCAGGCGCCAATTCATGAAGCATTCCCTTTGCCTGGACAGGTAAACACCGGGCGCATACCGGGATTTTTCGAAGCATCGGATACCCGATTGACAAAGCCGGTGTATGATTATTTCAACGATGCCATCGACCCACCCTGCACCGATGGGATGCCATCGGTGGTCCGCCAAATCCCACCGACTTAAAAGCCAAAACTATAGATCGCCAGAGGTAAACGGGCTGCTGCATATCTGTCGGCAGGAACGTTCAACCGGATGTAAAGATGACCACAGGCCGACGTGTTGAGTTGCGGCCGGCCACTGCCGGTGAGGTCTGTGCCGAGGGCAGGTGTTGAACCGGAGATTCAGGTTGGAGGTGGAAATGAAACTCGTGAGAACGCTGGGAATGGCGATAGCCCTGGCGGGTGCTGGTGGCGTTTTCGGATTTACTGGAGTTTTTGACGTATACGCAAAGGAAGGGCCGGTGGTCGCGTATCCACCGGCCGGAGCCGAAGTCTGGAAGATGACGCTGAAGGACTTTCTACAGCTGGTTCGGGATCGCAATGAGCGGATACAATTCCAGAATGCAGAGTGGGCTATAAAACAGGAAGGTGTCTATAGCGCAAAGGGTGTTTTCGAACCGTCTTTGATGGGCGACTATCGGCATTTCGACACGGCCCAGCGGCAAACCGTCAGGGAAATCGTGAGCACTCAATTCACGCCCCTGTTCATCGAGCGGAGCAACGACTACGATATTGCGGTCGAGAGCCTGGCCCCGACGGGAGCGCAGTTGAAGCTGGGTTATAATGTGCGGGACTTTAAAAACAATTTCGATGTACAGTTCGGCGTGCCCCGGGAGGTCAAAAGCTTTATGGGGATCAGCGCCACACAGCCGCTGCTCAAAAATGCGGGGATTCAAACCAACAAAGCCGGCATCCGGGTCGCCGAGGAGGATGCCGGCATCGCGTTTCAAAACTACCGGGAACAGATGATGCAGGTGATAGCCGAAGCGATCGTCGCCTATTGGGATCTGCGCCTGGCCCAGGAAAAACAGAATGTTCGGCAGGATTCGGTGCTCATTGCGGAAACGATTCTAAACGATAATATTGTCCGCGTCCGAACCGGCAAAATGGCCGCCACCGAGGTCCTCGAGGCCAAAGCCGGCCTGGCGCTACGACGCTCTTTCTTAATCGAGGCCCGGCAAGCCATTGTGACGGCCGTCAACAATGTCCGAACGCTGTTCTCGACTTCCGCCGACGACGCGATCCCCATCGAGGCGGCGGATCCGTTGGCGCTGGAATCTCTCCAGGAGGCGGACCTCAAAGCGAGTCTTGCCCGGGCCTACCGGCTTCGGGCGGAGTACCTGGCCGCGAACCGAAAACTGGAGCGTGAAGACATCCGAACGGCCTACGCCAAAAACCAGACCTACCCGGAGCTGGATCTAAAAGGGAGCTACGGGCTGAACGGACTTGCGACCGATTTTCAGGATTCCTGGAAGGAGCTTTGGGATCCGGATTTCAGAACGTGGGAAGTCGGGTTCCAATTCAGCGTACCCCTGTCCGGCGGCAGACAAACACGCGGTGAGTTCAACGCGGCCAAGAAACGTCAGGAACAGGCCCTGCTTGAGCTTAAAGCCATCGAGGTGGCCGTGGTCAATTCCGTCGACACGGCAATCCAGCAGGTGGAAAACACCGCATCCCAGGTCTCCTATTTCAGCGAGGCGGTGGGGTTCAACAAACTGTTACTGAAGGCGGAGCTTGCCAGGCTCGACGCGGGAAAGAGCAACAGCCGGCTCGTGCTCGAAAAAGAAGAGGATCTGCTGAGGGCCAGGGAGGCGGAGCTGGACAGTCTCGTCAACTACCAGCGCGCCGTCGTGGAGCTGGAGATGGCCGAGGGGTCTCTGCTATTATCCAACGGCATTGAAATCATGGAGGGGGAGTTCTGATGAACGTTATTCGAAATGATCCGCTGAGCTTAAAACCGAAGTTCGAGATTGCCGGGGAAAGGCCACACCTGTCGCTGAGTCTATCTCTGCGACCTCAATTTCGGAGACAGCGGATATTCCTTCTCGGGATGGGTGTCTTTTTACTTCTCTTTCAGTGCGGTGTCTCGCTTGCCGTTGCCCAGGAGCCGTTATCGATTTCCGGTATCACCGAGCCTTACGATGATGTTGTTCTCAGTTTCCCGTTACCGGGTATGATTACCAGCATAGATTTTGAGGAAGGGGAATCTGTTAAAAAGGGGCAGATCATTCTGAACCAGGATCTGAGGATGGAAATCCTGCACTTGAAACGGAGAAAAATCATTTGGGAGAGCAAGGCGGAGGTGGAGGCAGCCAGGACCCGGGTCGCGACATTGAAACCGATCCTGGAGGCCACACGGGAGCTTTTTCAGAGCACCGGTTCCGTGAGCAAGGAGGATCTGGATCAATTGGATCTCGATTACAAAATCGCCGAGGCCGAGGTGTTACGGCTTGAAACGGAAGAGGATCAGCAAAAAATCGAATATGAGATGGCCCGGGTGGAGGTGGATAAGAAAAAGTTGAAGAGCCCCATATCCGGGATCATCACCAAACTGATGATATCTGAAGGCGAAAGCGCTGAAAAACTGCAGCCCCTGGTGCAGGTCGTCGACGTCAGCCGATGCCGCCTGGTATGTACGGTGGAGGAGCCCGTGGGAAGAACCTTGAAAGAGGGCCAGGTCGTTGATCTGCGGATTCGCAAGGGGAACACGTCTGTTGTCAAAGAGGGCACCATCGTGCTTGCCTCCCCTGTCGTCGATGCTGCCAGCGGTCTTCTTGAGGTCAAAGTGGAATTCGACAATCGGGATGCAATGGTTCGCCCGGGGGTTGCCGGTGTCATGCTCCTTGAGGCACCCTTGGAGTAGTTGTCACCCGATGCTCCCGTTCAAGCATACTGGAACTGGAATCGCCAGCATGGATATTTACCGCGAAGACGCGGAGCACGCAAAGGTGGTATCAATTTTCCAGAATCCCTGAGAGGGGGATTCTGGAAGAGGCGGCCTCTTAAAGAGATTTTTACTGCTCCTGAGCATAGCCGAGGGGAGCTCGGTTGAACGGTCAGCGAAAAACACAATGGGGACTGTGTTCAGTGGCCTCAGCGTCTCAGCGGTGAGACATTATCTATGAGAAAAATCGGTACCAAATAATAAATTTCGCCTAACCCAACGAAAGATCCAACCATGGCCATTCAACTGGAAGACCGCACCACAGATTTAGATCGGATCATTGCCACCCTCGAAGAACTTCGGCGATTTACAGGGCCGCCCGGCGAATTCTGGGCCGCCTTTCTCCAGGGGGCAACCCGTCTGGCCGAGGCCCAATGCGGCCTGTTGATGATTAGTGACCCGGAGGAAAACGTCTGGCAGCATGCCGGGATGTGGCCGGCCCAGGCCCCGGCCATCTTCCGAGGGGCGGAAACGAGAGAAAAAATTCATTCCGTCGCCAGTGCCTCCGTCGATCGCGGCTATGCCTGGGAGGCCATTGGTCCCAAAGGGAAGACCGGGGCCCTTTTGGGCATCCGGCTGAAACTCCATGAAGAGGACCGGGTCGGCGTGGCCGTATTTCTTCTGGAATCCTACTCCCGAAAACGGGTGGACAATACATTCGTCCGCCTGAATCTGGTCGCCGACATCCCCGCTTTCTACCAGCTCGGGCGCCTGGCCCGACAGGCCCAGAGTGATGTGGTGCAGTTTGCCGACGCCCTGGATCTGATGGTGCTTCTCAATGCCGAGAAGAAGTTTGTGGCGGCGGCGATGACCTTCTGCAATGAGCTGGCGGCCCGTTTTCAATGTGATCGGATCAGCCTCGGCTGGCTGAAAGGCGATTACGTGCGGGTTCGAGCCGTAAGTCACATGGAGCGTTTCGAGAAGAAGATGGATGCAGTTCAGAAACTCGAAGGCATCATGGAAGAAGCATTTGACCAGGATGAGGAGATCCTCTGGCCCCGGCCGAGGGAGAGCACTTTTGTCTCTCGGGAGCACGAAGCGTTTTCCCGGGAGATGGGATCCGATGACATCGTACCGCTTCCCATCCGCCTGGAAGATAAACCGGTTGCCGTGCTGACTTGCGAGCGCAGCAGCGGGCCCTTTGAAGAAAACGAAATTCGGGCCCTTCGGGTCGCCTGTGACCAGGCCGCCCGGCGGCTGGGAGACCTGGAAAGGCGAGACCGTTGGTTTGGCGCGCGGATGCTGACGGCGACCCGTGAGGGATTGGCAAAACTGATCGGCGTCGAGCACACCTTTGCCAAGCTGATCGGTATAGTGGTTTGCGCAGCGCTGGCGTTTCTGTTGTTCGGAAAGCTTCCCTACCGGGTAGAAGCGCCGTTTCTGTTGAAAACCGATGACGTGGCCCACATACCGGCCCCATTTGAAGGGTATATCGACAAGGTCCACGTAAAGGTCGGGGACCGGGTGACCGAGTCGACACCGCTGTTGTCCCTGGACACCCGCGAACTTCTCCTGGAGGAGTCCACCGCCATTGCCAACCAGAACCGGTATTCCAGGGAAAGTGAAAAAGCCCGGGCGGAAAATGCCCTGGCGGACATGAAAATTGCCCAATCCCTGGAAGCCCAGGCCCGCGCGCAGCTGGCGCTGGTCCGGCACCGCCTTAAACATGCGGATATCCGGGCGCCCTTCGACGGTATCGTGGTGGAGGGGGACCTGGAGGAGCTCCTCGGGGCTCCGGTTCAAAAGGGAGATGTTTTGTTCAAAGTATCCAAGCTTGCGGACATGTATTCCGAGCTCAAGGTGGATGAACGGGATATCCACGAGATCAACGCAACCCATACCGGAGAGATCTCCTTCATCAGCCGTCCCAAAGAGAAGTTTCCCATTACGGTCTTCCGGATCGACCCGGTGGCCGTGGTCGAAGAGGAAGGAAACGTCTTTCTGGTGCGTGCGGAGTTCCCGGACGACGTGGCGCCCTGGTGGCGCCCGGGGATGAGCGGTGTGGCCAAGATCGATGTGGGCAAGCGTAATGTGCTGTGGATCCTGACCCATCGGACCATCGATTTTTTAAGAATCTTCTTGTGGTGGTGATATGGCTAAAGCAGGACGAACATTCAGTGAGTCGTGGCACCGGGTGGCGGACCTGAAGGTCTGCCTGCACCCGACGGTGTCCGCCCGCAAGCAGGCGTTTCGTGGCGAAATCTGGTACATCCTCCGGGATCCGTTCAACAACCAGTTTTTTCGTCTCCGCCCCGAGGCCTATGATTTCGTGATCCGCCTGGGGACCGATCGGACGGTAGAAGAGGTATGGCATGACTGCCTGGAGCGGAACCCCGACGAGGCGCCGGGGCAGGAGGATGTCATCCAGCTGTTGACCCAGCTCCACTTCGGCAACCTGCTCTATTTTGAACAGGCGGCAGACAGCGCCAAGCTCTACAAGCGCTTTCGCAAGCGGAAGCAGAAAGAGCTGCGGGCCAAACTGCTCAGTATCATGTTCTTCCGGATGCCCCTGCTGGACCCGGAGCGGATGCTGAAAAAAGCGGAACCGTTTATTCGGGCAGTGTTCTCACCCATCGGTGCGGTGGTCTGGTTCACCGTGGTGGCCCTGGCGATCAAAGTGGTGGTGGATCGGTTCGACATGGCCATGGATCAGTTCCAGGGTGTCCTGGCGCCGAACAATCTGTTCCTGTTGTATGTTGGTCTGGTCATTATCAAAACCCTCCATGAGTTCGGCCACGCCGCCATGTGCCGTCGCTTTGGCGGAGAGGTCCATACCATGGGTGTGATGCTGCTGGTATTTACGCCGCTCCCTTACATGGATGCCACGTCGAGCTGGGCATTCCGGAGTCGCTGGCAGCGGGCGCTCGTCGGCGCGGCAGGCATGATCACGGAAATATTCATTGCCGCCCTGGCCGCCTTTGTCTGGGCCCGAACCGGTCCGGGGACCACCCACAGCCTCGCCTACAACATCATGTTCATTGCGTCGGTGTCGACGCTGATATTCAACGGGAACCCCCTCCTTCGATTCGACGGATACTATATTTTATCCGATCTTTTGGACATCCCGAACCTGCACACCCGGTCCAAGAAACATCTCCGCCACCTGGTCGAATACTATGCCTTCGGCTACCGGGAGTCGTTCAGCCCTGCCCGGAGTCCAAATGAGGCCGTGTGGCTGACGGTGTTCGGAATCGCCAGCGGCATTTACCGGGTCATCGTGTTTACCGGCATCGTCTTGTTCATCGCAGACAAATTTCTCCTGGCCGGCTTGCTCATGGCCCTGGTGTGTGTCATTTCCTGGGTGATTGTTCCCCTGTACAAGTTTATCGTGTATCTGGCATCCAGCCCGCGTCTGTCCCGGACCCGAACACGGGCCGTGGCCCTGAGTGCAGGATGTCTCATTCTCCTTGTCGGTTCTCTGGCGGTCTTGCCGTTTCCAAACCGGTTCCGGTCTCCCGGTGTTCTGGAGGCGGTAAATTACACCCGTGTCATCAACAATGCCCCGGGGTATGTCAGCCAGCTTCTGGCGGCCCCGGGGGATTCCCTTCTGGAAAACGTCCCGCTGCTGGTGCTGACCAATAGAGAACTGGAATTGGAGATCGAGGCCACCATTGCCCAGCGGGAAGAGACGCGGGCCATGCGGCTCAAGGCGATGCGGGAGGCCCCGGCCGATCTCGAGCCGATCCGAAAGCGCCTGGAGGCCGTGGAGTCGAAGCTCCAGGACCTGTTGCGGGAACAGGCCTCCCTGGCGGTCCGTGCCCGTCTGGGGGGTATCTGGGTGGCCCCCCAAGCGAGCGAAATGGTGGGATCCTGGCTCAACCGGGGGGCGCTGATCGGAGAACTGGTGGATCCGGGAGCCTTCCGGTTTTCCGCTGTGGTTTCCCAGGACGAGGCGGCCGATCTGTTCGAGGGGGAAATCCGTCGAACCGAGGTACGGATATTCGGCCAGGGGGGAGAAAATCTGGAAGTCAACAAGGTCCGCATTATTCCCTTTCAGCAGGAGACCCTGCCGTCGGCGGCCCTGGGATGGTTCGGCGGCGGCGGCGTGGCCGTCTCCTCCCAGGATGAGAGCGGTCTGAAAACCGCCGAGCCCTTTTTTCAGATTTATGCCGACATTGTTCCAAACCCCGAAGTGCTGATGCACCACGGACAGTCGGGAAAGCTGCGGTTCACCCTGGAACCAAGGCCCCTGTTGATGCAGTGGGGTCATAAACTGCGACAGCTGCTTCAACGAAGGTATCAGATATGACCCTGCCGACTCAGGATTATCGACGCACCCACATCGTGACTCCCGAGAAACTGCATCGGGGGATGGACGGGTTCGTCCATGGCCTGGTGGGCCGCTACCGGCGGCGCAACGGCATCGGACGGGCCATAAACCTTGAAGCCGAAAAGATTCATGATGCGGCCCGGGATTTGCGGCATCTGGCGGACGGCCGGTTGCGGGAGCGCCTCCGGGACATCCAGGCCCGATTCCGGAGACAGGAGCAGAAGGACATCGAGGCGTGCCTCCCCGATGCCCTTGCCATGCTGGTGGAAGCCGCCGACCGAAAACTCGGGCTGCGTCCGTATCCGGTCCAGGTGATGGGGGCCATGGCCCTGTATAACGGGTATCTGACCGAGATGGCCACGGGCGAGGGCAAAAGCCTGACCGCCTGCCTCCCGGCCGTTCTGGCGGCGTGGACCGGCAGGCCGTGTCACCTGGTGACCGTCAATGACTATCTGGCGGGCCGGGACGCGGTGGAAATGCGGCCCTTTTATGCGTTCTGCGGTGTCTCGGTAGGCAGCATCCTGGGGGAAATGGAGCCTCGCCTGCGTCGCAGCAACTACACCAACGGTGTGGTCTATACGACCCTGAAGGAACTGGTCGCCGATTTTCTTCGGGATCGCCTCATCCTCGGGACCCTGCAGCACCCGTATCGGCGTTTGCTGAGGCAGGTGCTGGACCCCCGCTTCCGGGATCCGGAAGGCCTGGTGTTAAAAGGGCTGGATACGGTTATCGTCGACGAGGCCGACAGCGTGCTCATCGATGAAGCGGTCACCCCCCTGATCATTTCCCGGATGGAGGAAAACGCGCCGCTGATCGATGCCTGCACACGGGCCCACCATATTGCAGTCGACCTCCACCCGAAGGAGGACTATCGGGTGGATAGCAAGTACAAGGAGATCCGGTTCACCGACTCGGGGCGGGCCAAGATTGAGGCCAGGGCCCGCAGCCTTCCCGGGATCTGGCGCGGCCCTGCCCGCCGCGAGGAACTGGTCCAGCAGTCGCTTACGGCACGGGAGTTTTATCGACCGGACAAGCAGTATGTTGTCCAGGACGACAAAGTGGTGATCGTCGATGAATTTACCGGGCGCCTCATGCCCAATCGGACCTGGCGGCACGGGCTTCATCAGGCTGTCGAGGCCAATGAGGGGATCGCGGTCAGCAACCCCAGTGAAACCCTGGCCAGGCTCAGCTTCCAGCGGTTCTTCCGGTTCTTCCGAAAACTGTCCGGGATGACCGGCACCGCCCGTGAGGCCGCCGGCGAATTCTGGCATATCTATCAGTTGCCGGTCATCACCGTTCCGACCAATCGGCCCTGCATCCGGAAGCAGTTGCCCGATGCGGTCTTCCCAACGGCCGCGGCAAAGTGGGCCGCCATCGCCGATGACATTCATAAATGGAATCGGACCGGACGTCCGGTTCTGGTGGGCACCCGGAGTGTCGTTGCCAGCGAACGCCTCGCCGAGCAGCTGACCGCCAGGGGATTGACCTTCAACCTGCTCAATGCGGTGCGGCATCGCGAAGAAGCCCGGATCGTGGCTGCCGCCGGCGAACCGGGGCGCATCACCATCGCCACCAACATGGCCGGCCGCGGCACGGACATCAAGCTGGGGCACAGTGTGGCCGAACTGGGGGGGCTTCACGTCATGGCCACCGAGCGGCACGAATCGGGCCGTATCGACCGCCAGCTCTTTGGCCGGAGTGCCCGCCAGGGAGATCCGGGCAGCGCCCAGGCCTTCATGAGCGCCGAAGACGAACTGATCGAGCGGTTTGTTCCGGGCCCCATGCGAAAGCGGTTGCTGGGTGCTCTGAGCAAAAAGACCCCGGGATCGGGCCGGCTGGCAAAAGTCGCTCTGGCCCACGCCCAGAGCGCGGCCCAGCGCCTGGCCTATAAACAGAGAAGAAATGTGCTCCAGATGGATACCTGGCTCGAAGAGGCGTTGTCTTTCTCCGGACCTGGATCGGAGTATTAATTTTTTGCTCCACTACCGCGGTAAAATAATTAGAAGACTATTCGCATATATTGATAGAAGTAAAATAAGCTATACAACATATAGATATCTATCAGAATCTATACAAATTAGTTTTATTTTTATCGTAATTTTAAACAAAAGGCTTGCCAGATTCTTTTATATTCTGCTAATTAAACAAACGATAATCATTTCTTCTCTCTTTCTCTCTCTATTTCCTAATGTTTCTGGAAAGTCCGTAACGAAAAAGTTGGTGCCACCTTTCCCTGAAAGTGTTTTGATTTTCTGTGTTAAGGGCAAAGCCGCCAAAAGGCGGTGACGCAAAGCCACGGGTCTTCCTTCCTTTTTTTGGAAACATGACAGCCGGGCTGCCGCAGAATGATTGATTAACTTCAACCTGCGGAAGCCCAGGTGAGCCGACAGAAGCCTCCAAATCCCTTTGAGCTTGAAAGCCTTGAGCCGAGGATTATGCTTTCGGGAGACACCCTTGTCGGGGTGCTTCCATCGATTGCGCCGGCCGCGTCGGACACCGTCTTCTACGAATCCCAATCATCGCCGTTAGAATCCCCCTTCGCCTTCGGAGATAGCAATGCGGGTGACCCAAATGGGCCTTCCTTCCTTGAGTACGACCCCTCAGAAAAATTGGACGATCTGTTCTCCGGGTTGAGCGATGGGGACCCTTTCGATTCGGTGTTCGATGATCACACCTCTGAAGACCCAACGGGTCAGACCACGGAACAGGTGATCGATGATGATACAACGGCGGTCTTGAAGACAGGCCTCCGGAAGTTGGTTTCCTTCAGTCGTGTGCTGGAGAAGATGAACGGTTTTGCTGAGCCACTTCCCCTTGTGGAAAAGGAGACATTTGGTAGTCTCCTGCGACCTCATGACATCCTCGACACAAGACTCACTGTGCCGGTTTTTGACTATTTCTCGGATGCCACCGACCCCACTGTAAAAGGGCTTAAGGCCACCCTCGAGGAGATTCCGAGCACCGATGACCTGGATGTTGCCGTCGAAGAGTTAACCGCTGGATATGACGCGGTTTCCGGCGAATTGCGATTCGCCATGACCTACGAGGCGACACGCAAGGGTGAAGTCCGTTTGTCTTCCGAGGCTCCGAAAATTGGGTTCGAGGGAAACCAAAAAACCGACTATACCGCAGAACTTAGCCTTGCTTTTGCATTCGGCACCACACGCCGTTCGGGTCCCGTTGATTTCTTTGTCGAGGTCCAGGATCTGACGGCGGATCTCCACATCGAATCAGACGATGTGGAAGGGATGGTTCGGACCGAAACCCTGCCAGCTCCCCAGCCGGTCGATGCGGGCACGCTGGAGATGCACGTATCGGTACGCGTCTTGTTCGACGAGACCCTGGTCGAGGACGGGCGCATTACCCTGCCTGAACTCCACGCCATAATTAGCTCCGAATCCCCGGACGCGTTGGTCATTGTCATTCCAACCGGGGGGGTGGAAGCGGACTTGCCGATCACGAGCGAACCGTCGGACACCATCCCGGCGCCGGCCGAGCCGGTGATCCATATCCTGGCCCGCAGCGATCGGCCGTTTTCCGAAGCCGGCCTTGAGGTGACGGTCTCGATCGACATCAGCGATCTTAGCGACCAGTTCCTGAATCTGTTTGCCGAGATCGATGCCACCTTCGATACGGCGTTGGCCGCTCAGGTGCTACATACCCCGCTGCCTGCGATCAACAGCTCCGCTCTGACGCTGTTGAATCTTGAGCGAGGATTCGAACCGGGCGATACGCTCTCCCAGGCCGCCGAGGAATACTTCACCCTGCACCAGATTTTCAATCGGGAGGTGTCCACCCTGTTTCCGGCCATCGGCGCTTTGCCGGACATCAACCTTCCCAATTTTGATATTTCCGATGCCGGTCACCGGCTCAAGCTCCGGCATGTGATGGAGGAGCGGTTCGGCCTGTCCCTGGGACCGGACTGGGATCTATCACTCTACCTCCTTGAAATCTGGTCGCTGATCAGTCCCGATTTTCAGATCGACAGCTATCTGCCACAGCTCCAATTGCTTCTGGCGCTTCCCGTAGTTCCGGCCGTGAACGAGATCCGTTCCGAAGTTAGATCACGCTTCGGTACGTACCCAAGCCTTGAAGGATTGGTGGACTATATCCGGGCCACCCGGTTGAAACCAATGATCAACGGGTTCTCCAGCGAACATGCCACCGATCCATTTGAGTTTTCCGGACAATACGATGTCAAATCAAAGGGCATCCGGTTCGACCTGGAGATGGACGCTGCGAGACCGGTCGATGTCCCGGTCGATCTCACTGGGTTGCTGGCCGATTCCGGTGTTGCACTCGACGGACAATTGTCCGTCACCCTGACGATTGGATTAATGGTCGATGCCTCCGCCGGTGTGACCGGCGGGGGGGGCTGGCTTCAGGTCCAGGAGGCGGCGGTCACGGTCCGTGAACAGGAACTGATCGAGGATATCGGTGTGACCCGGGAAGACGCCCCCCGTGGTCCTCCAATGATGGCAGAAGGTCGATTCGACCTGGATTCCCGTGTGGAATGTATCTTCCACGGGCTTGACCCACCGGTCCCGACATCACGTTTCGCTGCCGAAGACCTCATCGTAGAGGCATCCGGCATCCTCGATATAACCTTCCCATTTGCTTCCAACCCGTCATTGTCTCCTGCCAGTCATCTTCGAATCAGCTCCGAAAATATCTTTAACCCCGAAGCCACTGTCGTATCAGTCAGCGCCGATGCTGCCGCCATGCTGAGCGGTGGCTCTTGGGCCGTTCACGATGATTTGATTGTCGAGCCTGATGAGACCCTCTCCGGCAACGGCGTGATCAACGGCGACCTGACCTTGGGCGGGATTTTAAGCCCGGGCAACTCGCCGGGACTTACGCAAATCAACGGGGACACAACCTTTGACGGGACTCTTGAAATCGAAATCGGCGGGTCGGGCGGGCCCGGCGCTGCTGACGGCCACGATCAAATCATTGTCAGCGGGACCGCAAATTTCGGGGGCAAGCTCAACCTATCGCTTATCGATAAGTTCGTCCCCGAAGTGGGCCAGCAATTTGAAATTATCACTTACACCTCGGCCGTCGGCGATTTTGCTACGTTTACAGGGATGGACATCGGTGTCGGTGGGTATTTCAACCCGGTAAAAGGCGCCAATGGGTATACTCTCCAGGTCGTCGGCCGGGTCAATTACCTACTTCCCGGCAATCCCGAAACAACGGGCGGTCTTCCCAATAAAGCGGACCCCAACAATTACCTCGTCCAACGGCCCCAATACACCCTCTCCTATAACGACAGCACAAAAGGGCCCAACTGGGTGGCCTGGCAATTGAACGCCCAATGGTTTGCCGGGAATGTGGCAGACAACCGAAGCAGCTTCCGTCCCGATCCTGCCCTTGACTCGGCCTGGAACAATAACACTGGGGACTCGTATTACTCCGGGGTGTCCTACGCGGGCTATGCCGAAACGTTCGCCCGGGGGCATATGGCGCCCAATGCCGACATGAAAGCCGCTCGCACCGACAACCTGGCTACCTATTACATGAGCAACATTCTGCCCCAGTGGCAGAATAAAAATAACAGCGGTGTCTGGAGTTCGCTGGAGAGATTCAGCCGTAAGCTGGTCACGGAATTCAACCACGAGCTTTACATTATTGCCGGAGGGTATGGCACCCTGACTGATCCCGGCGGCGCTGACGTAACCTTCACACGCACAGGTACGGACGGTACTGATGTGACGGTTACAGCACCGGAACGGCTCTGGAAGGTCATTTTCATCTTGGACCAACCTGGGCAGGCGCTCAACACGGTCGGGGGGCTGGATGCCAACGGAAAACAGACGCGGGTCATCGCGGTGGATTTTCCCAACGGACCGGTGAACGCCAAGTGGTATGACAGTCCGTATCTTGTGGACGTCGACACCCTCGAAACTCGAACCGGTTATGACTTTTTATCGAATCCCGCCCTCGACGGTATAGAAGCAGACATCGAGGGCACCGCCTATGAAGGCGATGTCAAGTTGATCGATCCGGATGCCATTAATCCGGGCGGTCGCGGACCGGGCGTGGAAGAGGTCGCAACTCTCGATATGACTGTAGACAGCACGCTGGTCATCGAGATCGGCGGGCCGACCCCCCTTGTGCTCAATGATCCTCCGCCTCCCGATCCCGACGATCATTACGATCAGCTTCGCGTGACCGATGCGGCCACGCTCGATGGTACCCTTCAGATCCTACAGTGGAACAATTATGTACCGACCGCCGGAGAACGGTATGAAATCCTCACATTCGGATCGGTGGACTTCGATGCTGCAGAGAGACCTTTTGGCTTCAAGAACTTTCTGGGTACGACCATCGGAAGCATATCTCTGGTGCCGATTCTGGAAGCCGGAAAATACATCCTCGAAGCGGTGGAAACGACAGAGCTGACAAACGCGGCAAGCGGGCAGCTAAAAGACGGATCCGGAATTACGAAGGGGGCTTTCGACGCGATTCAAAAGGCGGTTCAGTATGCGATTGCGTTGCCGTTCGTCAAGCAGTCCGATGCCAGTGTCGGAAGTCTGAGCAAGCTGGGTGAGGCGGGCCAGGCCATCCTCGTCGATCCTATCGACAATCTGATTCCGGATCCCAACGCGGTTGTGCAGCCGTTCCAGACCCAGATCACCCAAGTCCTCGAGGACCTCGATCAGACTGAGGTCTTGGGCTTCACCATCTCGGTTCATAGCGTGCTCGGCACGTACGGTGCTGAGCCTTCTTACCGGCTTAGTCTTACTGCCAGCCGTACCGAAGTAATCCGGCTCGATGCGGGCGCAGAACCGCTGTTGGGTCTGAGTTTTCCGGACGCCGAGATTGTGGTTGAAGCCGCCATCGACCTGGATATCACGTTTGGTATCGACGCCGGCGGCAATTTTTTCCTCGATGTTCATGAAGTTCTGGCCAGGGTCAGCCTTGACGTTACCGGATTAGGGTTTGCCGCCGATTTTGCCGAGATCGGGGCGGCACTTGAAGTTGAGGACGGGACGATGCATCTCGACGCGGCGGTTGGATTTTCCACCGCCGGCCCCGTTACGGATGCCATCCTAGAAGAAGTTGCCAACGAAACACGGCCGGTGACCGACGTGTTCACGTTTGTGGCCCCTGCGGGCACGCTGGCCGCTTCGATGAATCTGAATGCCGTTCTGAGTGGATTCGAGGATTTCAGTCTCGATGGCAGTGCGACCATTGAAGTGCGATCCGATGATGTCTTCAGCGGGTCCCCACCCGAAATCCGTGTGGAGGTCGACGGCAGCCTCACGGTCTACGGTCAGACCCTGGAAGGGCTTTTCATCTTCGAGCGGATCGGTTCCGGACAAAATGCCCAGACCCTCATTCACGCAACGATTCGTAATCTGGAGCTCACGGCAGGTGGTGAGCGTGTGGCCAGGTTCGACGGGAGCGGAGATTTACTTGTCACCTCGGACGGTCTCGCTGGACAGCTAACCGTGAATCTTCTGGAGGGTCCTGCGATAAACGGTTTGGACATCTCCGGTACGGCCACCCTTCAGATCAATACTACCGGAACGGACGTGACGGAGATCGGCGGTCAGCCGGTCGAGCTGACGCTGCCCAGTCCGGGGGTGAGCTTCTTCCGTGTGTCGGTTGCCGGCGAATTGGTGGCCTTTGGTCAAACACTCCAGGGGACCTTTGTTCTGGAAGTGATCGAAGGTGACGATGCGGTGATCGGCGTGGCCGCGCAGATTACGCTTCTGGAGCTGGCCGCAGGTGGTGTTCGGGTGGTGCAGCTCAGCGGCAACGGTGCCATGCTGATCACGTCGACAGGCATTGCCGCCCAGTTCTCGGTAACCTTGCTGCAGGGTCCGGAGATCCCAGGCGTGGAAGATATTACCGGCACCGCGACCCTTCAAATCAATACCACCGGAACGGATGTCACAGAGATCGCCGGCCAGCCCGTCGAGCTGATGCTGCCGAGTCCGGGTGTGAGTTTCTTCCGTGTGTCGGTGGTCGGTGATCTGGTGGCCTTTGGCCAAACACTCCAGGGGACCTTTGTTCTGGAAGTGATCGAGGGTGACGACGCAGTGATCGGCGTGGCCGCGCAGATTACGCTTCTGGAGCTGGCCGCAGGCGGTGTGCGGGTGGTGCAGCTCAGCGGCAGCGGTGCCATGCTGATCACATCCACCGGTATTGCCGCCCAGTTCTCGGTAAACCTGCTGCAGGGTCCGGAGATCCCGGGCGTGGAGGCTCTTACCGGCACTGCGACGCTTCAGATTAACACTACCGGAACAGACGTGACAGAGATTGCCGGTCAGGCTGTGCAGCTGACACCGCCCAGCCCGGGTGTGAGCTTCTTCCGTGTGTCGATTGACGGCGAATTGGTGGCCTTTGGTCAGACACTCCAGGGAACCTTTGTTCTGGAAGTCATCGAGGGTGATAATGCGGTGATCGGCGTGGCCGCGCAGATTACGCTTCTGGAGCTGGCCGCAGATGGTGTTCGGGTGGTGCAGCTCAGCGGCAGCGGTGCGATGCTGATCACCTCGACAGGCATCGCGGCCCAGTTCTCCGTAACCCTGCTGCAAGGTCCGGAAATCCCGGGCGTGGAGGCTCTTACCGGCACTGCGACCCTTCAGATCAATACCACCGGAACAGACGTGACAGAGATTGCCGGTCAGGCTGTGCAGTTGACACCGCCCAGTCCGGGGGTGAGTTTCTTCCGTGTGTCGATTGCAGGCGAATTGGTGGCCTTTGGTCAGACACTCCAGGGGACCTTTGTTCTGGAAGTCATCGAAGGTGACGATGCGGTGATCGGCGTGGCCGCGCAGATCACGCTTCTGGAGCTTGCCGCAGGCGGTGTACGGGTGGTGCAGCTCAGCGGCAGCGGTGCCATGCTGATCACTTCTACGGGCATCGCGGCCCATTTCTCGGTGAATCTGGATCTTGGTCCGGCGATCCCGAGTCTGGAAAGTCTTACCGGCACCGCCACCCTTCAAATTAACACCACCGGTGAGGAGGTTCTGGAGATCGCCGGCCAACCGGTCCAGCTGACACCGCCCAGTCCGGGTGTGAGCTTCTTCCGTGTGTCGGTTGACGGCGAGTTGGTGGCCTTTGGTCAGACACTCCAGGGGACCTTTGTTCTGGAAGTCATCGAGGGTGACGACGCGGTGATCGGCGTGGCCGCGCAGATTACGCTCCTGGAGCTGGCCGCAGGCGGTGTTCGGGTGGTGCAGCTCAGCGGCAGCGGCGCGATGCTGATCACCTCCACGGGCATTGCGGCCCAGTTCTCGGTAACCCTGGTGCAGGGTCCGGAGATCCCGGGTGTGGAGGCTCTTACCGGCACCGCGACCCTTCAGATAAATACTACCGGAACGGACGTAACAGAGATCGCCGGACAGCCGGTCCAGCTGACGCTACCCAGTCCGGGGGTGAGCTTTTTCCGTGTCTCGGTAACCGGCGACCTGACCGTACTCGATCAGGTACTGAGCGGGACGTTTACCCTGCAAGTCATCTCGGGGGATGCCACACAGATCATCCTCGACGCGGACTTCACCCTGTCCCTTACCGCCGGGGGAACTCAGATCGCGGTCTTCTCCGGCGAAGGCCAGTTGACGATCGAGTCGGACGGCATGTTTGGGAACTTCACGGTGAGCCTCGACTCCGGCCCCGTTATCGCCGGCATGGATTTGACCGGCACGTCGGTGACGCTCAACTTCGACACGCGCCCACCCACTCCGTTCGCCCAGATTACTGTCGAGGGCGAACTGACGTTCAGCGGGGGGCAGTCGCTTCGGGGGATCTTTGACCTGCGGGCTGAAACCACGGCCGACGGTGACGCGGTGGTAACCGTGCAGGTGTCGAACGCAACCATTGACTTCAGCGACACGGCTACGGCGGTAACGGTCGAAACCGTCAATGGCACCTTCATTTTCACCAGCGACGGTTTTTTCGGCTCTGCCTCGGCCTCTGTGAACGTCTCCCACGCCACGGTGGCATTCAGCGGCGCTTTCGAGGTGAGCTTGAACACCACGGCATCGCCCCAGGAGGAAGAAGTTGACCTCGGCGCAGGTGAGCAGGAGATCGCGGTCCCAGCCGGACCTTTCGTCCGTGTCTCGGCGGAAGGAGCCTCGTTGACTTACACACCGGTCGGGGGTTCCGCTCAGGAACTTACTGGGAATTTCTCCCTGGAAGCCTCCACCGCCGCCGGCAGCCCGGTTGTTGTGGTCACGGCCTACGAGGTGGGGATGACCCTTCGGGCCGACGGAACGCCGGTGGTGCAGGTCACAAACGGCTCCGGTGCGTTTATTATCACGGCCGACGGCATCGCCGGAAGCTTGTCGGCCACCGTGGGCATTACAGAGAGTTTTTCGGACGCTGTCGAGGCATCCTCGGGGGCCAGGTTTTCTCTCGAGGGACGCTTCCGCCTGGATCTCAACAGTACCGCCTCGGCGGTGGATCTCGAGTCCACCATCGGCACCAACACCATTCCGGTGAATCTGCCTGCCGGTCCGTTCATCCGCATCGCGGGTGACGATGTCGTTGTCCGATTGATGGATGAAGCGCTCAGCGGCAACTTTGCCATCGAGGCCAGGCCCGATGAAGTGCGGCTGTCGGCGTCCAACGTGTCGATAACCGTCAGCGCCGGCACAGCACGGCTGACTGCCACCGGCGGAGCCGGTACCCTGGTGATCGACGGCGCCGGCGTTGCCGGCAAAGCCAAGTTTGACAGCCTGGTGCTGTCAGGGGTGCCGGGTGTGGCGGCATCGGTCACCGACCTCGACATCGAGCTGCGGACCATGTCCGGCCCCGACGTTATTCTGACCATCGACAGCGATGGTGACGGCGTTGATGAAGCGGTGACATTGCCGGGACCGGATCCGTACTTTGAAATTTCAGCCGCCATGTCCCTGACGGTGCTGGGCCAGGAGTTCAGCGGCGATCTCGGATTGCGCGTGGTGGACGAGGGCGGAAATCGCGTTATTACCATCGATGCCCGGAATCTGAACGTGCCGGTGGTCATCGGTGGCACAACGTTGATGACCCTTGAAGGGGGCGGGACCCTGCGGATTGCCGATGACGGGGTGGCAGGGTTCGGCACCCTGGACGTGCCGGGCGGCATCGACATCTCCGGATTGCCCCTGGCGATTACCAGTGCCACGGTTGCCTTCGAGTTCAATAGCACTGGTGAGGAGGTGCGGGTAACCCCGGTCACTGCCGGAGTTCCGGCGGACCTGGCGGCCGGCGAATATGTAAAGCTCAAGATCGCCGGTGGACTCAGGATCGGGGAGAGTTTTACGGTCACCGGCAGCTTCGTGGCAACCCTTGAAGCCTCCACAGTGACGATCGAGCTCTACAGCCTCGGCCTCGGCGAATTCACCCTCAGTGGAGAAGATCCGCTCCTGACGATCCGGATTTTCGACAGCGGGGAGGGCGTCGACTACGAGATAACCGTCGGCTACTCCCTCATCGTCTCCGGGCTCGAATCGATCGTAACCTTCCTGCGGAACTCCCTGGCAGACAATGCCTATTACACCAGACCGATCCCGGTGATTAACCGGTCCCTGAGCCAGGCGCTCGATTTCATCGATGATTTCGAGGCACGCATCGCGGCCGCCGGCCGGGAGACACCCGATGCCCTGGATGCCATCGAGCGGGTCATCGAAGACGCCCTCGGACTGCCGGATGACGGCCTGGAGCTTTCGTTTGATATCGACGCCCTGGCGTTCGTGGTGGAGGTGGAATGGTCCAAGCTTTTTTCCGAGGACTTTAATTTCAGTTTTGACCTCGCATCCCTGGCCACAATGGCCGGCGTGGACCTGTCCCTTTTGGGCGATATCGACAGCCTCAACGACCGGCTGGGTGCCGGAACCAGCGGCAACCTGAATCTCGCGGCGCAGGTGACGGTCGGCGCAGCGGTGGAAATCAGCCTGCTGCCCCTGGCCGACGGCAATTCACCAACCACCACACTGCGACGGTACGACAGCCAGAACGATTCCGGGACGCGCCTGCAGCTGGGGGCCCGGGTGCTCGGCAAGGATCTCGAGCTGGGATTTAACATCGGCCCCATCGCCCTGGGTGTGGTGGACGGCTCCGTGGCGTTTGACGGTGACGGCAATGCCGACACCGCCGATGACCTGGCGACCTTCACGGTGGGCTTTAACCAGGATTATGAGCTGGGCAGCGGCAACATCGTGGACAACCTGGGCTTTGATCTGGCCGGCCGGATGAATGTCAATCTGCCCCTGGGGCTCGTGTATGACGGTGGGGTGCTGCCCCTGGATGCCTTCCGGGTATCGACCAATCCGATCTACGGTGATCAGGGGCTGACCGAACTCTACAAATTCATCGTCGGAGACGGCACCACGGGAGGCCATGATCCGGTGGTGATCCATTTCCCGGATGTGGTCGGTATCTTCGAGAGCCTGTTTGGTGAGTTCTCCCTGCTGGGCCTCCTCAATGATCCCTCCTTTGTGCTCGACGGCATCGACCTGGTGCTGGGCAGTCTCGGTGAGATGCTCGACGACGGACTGGGCTCCGACCTGCCCTTGGTGGGTGACAAGCTGGCCGGCATGGCCGACTTTATCACCTCGATCCGCAGCGGGATCCTGCTGGACCTCCGGAAGAAGTTCTCCACCACCAGCCCGGTAGAGATCGTTCGCGATGTGTTGTGGGACGTTCTCGGGCCGGCCGGACTCAATATTATCCTCGACGCCAACGGTGATCCCGCTACAGACAAGAGCGCCATCAGCATCAACTGGTACGACGCCGACGGCGTCTTTATTCATGAATGGCGCCCGGGCCAGCTGGTGCCGATCGAGGGACAGCTCAAACAGCTCGACGGGGTGGAGAACGAGGTCTATGCCAAAGGTGCCGATGCCCTCCAGTTCGACATGTCCCTGGGCGGCGAACTGCTCAGCGCCGGCATCGACATTCCGGTCGATTTCAACCTGCCGGGGTTTGGCTTGGATATCGATGGTGGAGTGGGCGTGATACTGGCCTGGTACTTCCCGGCTTCGGTATCAGCGTCAGCGACGGATTCTACCTGACCACCAGCGATGCGGATGACAACCCGGATACACCGCTGCGTGACGAGAGCAAGGAGCTCGAGGTCCGGATCAGCGCCTATTTGGACGGCGATACGGACACTCGCGCCATCGAAAATTTTCGCGCCAACGGCACGTTTCTGTTCTTTGACGTCATCGCCGATGACGGTGGGACGCCGAGTACCCTGACAGGCTCCCTGGGCATTGATATCAACGGCGGCGACGATCTCCGCCTGACCCTGGACGACGTGTTGTCCAACGACCTTGGGGATGTCTTTGATACATCATTGGCTGTCCGTGCCGATGTCGGGCTGAGCCTGACCCTGAAGGTCAAGGACGGCCTGCTCCTGGATACCGGCGGTCCCAACCCGACCAGCGCCAGCATGCTGCCCAAACTCAAGGCAGAGGCCGTGTTTACCTGGAACTGGGAGCTCGGGCAGCCGGTGGTTCCGCCCAATATCGCCCTGAACAATCTGAGAATCGAGCTCGGTTCGGTCCTGGCGGACTTCTTACTGCCCATCGCGGCGCAGATCCGGGATACGCTGAAACCAGTCGAGCCGATGATCCAGGCGCTCACGTTCGAAATCGTTCCACCGCCCGAACCCGGCGATGACCTCATGGAACTGGTTCACGGTGCCCTGGATTACAACAATAGCGGCACCGTCGACCTGATGGATATTATCGACCTGGCCAGTGGTCGCGACAATAACTGGGCATTTGTTTACGCTGCAGAAAACATGCTGGAGCTGGTCGATACGGTCCTCGCCATCCAGGCCGCGGTGGGCTCCCCAGATGAGGTCTACGTCCCACTCGGGGATATCTCTATTAATGGGTCAACGGGCGACACCCAAGAGGGCACCGACACCAGCGCTGTCCCGGCCGAGCTGGCAGGGCACCTGAACGACCTTGAGGAAAAGGGTCGCGGCGTCCGTCAAGGTCGCACGATCAGCGGCGGGGCACGGGCAACACCCCGTGAGGGCTTCAAACTGCACATCTTCGACCTGAGCAACTGGGCGAAGCTGTTGTCCGGTGGCGAGGCCGATCTGTTCACCTATGAGATGCCGCTGTTTGAGATCGACGTCCGCCTGAGCCAATTGCTGCTCACCATACCTGTGCCGGTGGTCTCCTTCCTGAGGGTCAACGTCAACGCCATCGGCGGATTCGAGGCCTACGCCGATCTGAGGTTCGGTTACGACACCTTTGGCATCCGAAAGGCGATTTCTTCCGGCAACTACTGGGATGCCATGGACGGCTTTTATGTCGGCGACAACGGCATGACCCCGAAGAACGCGGAAGGCGTGCATGTGTATGATCCGGATTTCAAGAAAGATAAGCCGGAATTCGGGCTCAAACTATCCCTGGGGATCGAGGCGGAGTTCGACGCGGCCCTGGCTTCGGTGGGCGTCGGCGGTCAGCTGGTGTTAAGTGCGGACTTTGACCTTATGGATCTGGTCCACGATGGCAAGATCCGGGTATCCGAGATCCTGCTGATGGTCCAGCACCCGCGGAACCCCATTGAAGAGGAACCGCCCCCACCGGAAGACCCGGACAACCCGTCCACGCTGCCCTCGGATGAGCCCTTCTTCGATCTCAATGCGTTGGCGGGGCTGCTGAACCTGGTGAACATCTCCGCCTCCCTGGACGCCGAGGTGTTCGTGTTTGCGGATATCATCGGGGTCGACAAGGACCAGAACGGCCACTCCTGGTACATGAACCTGCTCAAATTCAACCTCTTCGAATGGCTGATCCCGGCGCCCCAGGCGGACCTGTTGAACCTTGGGACAAAGAACGGCGACACGTTAACCCTGCACATGGGCCGCAACGCACCCAAACGCAATCCCCTTTACGGTGGTGGCTTTGCCGCGGGCATGACCTTCGACGTGGAAGACGAGGCGGAGACTTACAAGCTGGAAGGCAACAGCTCGGCCCTGAAGGTGACCTTCGGAGATCCGGCCAAGGGTGGATGGAGCAAAACCTATCGCAATATAAATAAGGTCGTCGGTTACGGTGGTCTGAAAAACGATACCATCGATGCCTCGGCCAGTAGCGGCGTAAGCATCGAGTTCTATGGTGAAGAGGGCAACGATACCCTGATCACCGGAACCGGCGGCGCGTCGGGACAGACCATTTTCGAAGGTGGAGCCGGCAACGACACGCTGGACGGATCCCGATCGACCCAGAAGATTGTCGCCCAGGGGGATGAGGGGAACGACAAGCTGACGGGCGGAACGGGCAACGACACGTTGCGGGGGGGCAGCGGCCAAGACACCCTCAACGGTGGGCCCGGCCATGACACCCTGGTCGGCGGCGGGGGTGCCGATCGCCTGGCCGGCGGCACCGGTGCCGACTATTATGCCTTCGGCAACAATTTCGGCAGTGATCGGCTTACCGACAAATCCGGCAACATCACCCTCGATTTCAAGAGCCTGACCCGGCCGCTGGACATCCAGATCAACCGGACCCAGGCGGAGTTTTCCTCCGGCAGCAGCCGGATTCGGGTGAGCGGACCTAATCTGAAACGGATCATTACCCGTCTGGGCGGATTCAACCTGGAGGTGCGCGGTGTCCAGACCCGTTTTGACTCCGGGGAGGTCAGCACGGGCATGGTGGAGGTGTTGACCCAGCTGGCCGCCCACCTGAACGCCCAGAAGGACGGTTTTTTCCAGAGCACCCCGTCATTGACAGAGCAGACCATCGACGGCACCGATGTCACCCTGGAAGAGCTTTTCCACATCGGCGCCTATCTGGACCTGGGCAATTATATCACCCACTATCTCCATCCGATCCTCAACCCCGGCCAACCCCTGGCCGATGGGGATCCGATACCCCCCGGCGGCGATACCGAGCCCAGCGTTCATGGGCTGGTGAAATACCTGGAGGCCAACTGGTTTCCGACGCTCCTTGGCGGAAAAACCACCGACAGCCCATTGACCCTGACCTTTTCCCGGTCCAGCGGCCGCATCAGCGGTTTTGGGATCGATTTTGACGATAGCACTACCTACCGCGCGCCGGTCCCTGTGGGGGTCCGCGAACCGGTGGGCGGCGTCGGTCCGATGTTCGCCGAGGTGGACGCCGATTTCGATGCTGCCTTTGGGTTCGGTGTGTCAGCCGACTGGTCCGAAGACAACAGCGGCTACAGCTATGAATCCACCCGGCTCGAATTCGATGTCACCCTGGACAGCGATGCCATCATCATTCCGGTGCGCATCGGGGACCTGGAGGCTGTCGCCGGGCACCCGCGGTTTAACCAAGGATCGGTCGATCTCGGCATCCATGTCAACTTCCCCTTCGATCCGGTGCCCGCCACTTATGGAATCGAATACGATCCGGTGGGAGACCCTGTCAGCCGTCTCGATCTGAGCCTGCCCATTTATGCCTGGCTGGCCGGCCAGGACGTCAACCAGGGCCAGACAGCCCGGATCGAGATCCAGGGAGATTTCTTCACCACCGACGGCCGCGGTAACCAGGCGCTGGTCTACACCCCCACGAACCTGGACAACCTGGCCGATTTCAACGACATGCGGGTCACCGATCTCGAAACCCGGCTCCGCGCACTGGGGGACAGCTGGCTGAAGCAGGTCAGCCTTTCCGAGCCATTCAACCTGGCCATTCCCTTTGTGGACACCTCCCTGGCAGAAACCCTGGCGTTCGATGCGGCATTCGAGGCGGCGGTGATGGCGAAAATCGACTTTGACCGGGTGACTACGTTGCAGGACTTCGTTGCGGAGGTCACCCGCGCCGGTGTGCTGGCCCAGGGCGAACGGGTGTCCTACGACCCGGCCACCCAGGCCATCACCATCCCCATTGCGTTCGATATCAAATTGCACGGGTTTAACCTGCGGGACCTCGATGATTTGGGGCGCATTACCCTGGATGTCATGGTGGGCGAGGGCCTGGTGCGGATCGGGGATGTGGTTGATCCCGACGACCTGCTCGATGACCAGTATGTGGGCCTGGCGGATCTGCTGGCCCTCGGTTTGCTGACGGCCAACTCGATTCTCGATTGGGACCGGATCGATCTGGCCCCACTGAGAGCCTCCGAGCGGATCGCGGCGGCGGCACTGGCCCGTCACAACCTCATCGATGCCCAAGATCGGGTGGACCTGGATCAGCTGATTGATGCCGACCTGGTCACCCTCGGGGAGGTGGTGGGGGCCGACTTCGTCAACCTGAACACCATTGCCGGCAGTCTGGGGACCATCGCCGACACCGCCCTGGCTGAGACCAACATCGTCGATTTTGGATTTGATTTCAGCGATCTGGTGGGCCCCGGCGGCCTCATCGATCTGGAGGAACTGGTTGAGAGCAGTCCGATCCAGCTCAGCGACCTGGTTTACTTCAAGATTGTCGACCAGGATATGCTGCCACCATTGGGGACGGTTGCCCTGCAGGACCTGCTGGACAGCGGGATTATCGACCGGAGTCTGCTGGAGCGGAACACCCTGCCGGAACTTCTGTCGGCCGGCTACCTGACGCTGACTGACCTGATCGAGCTCAGCCTGCTGGCCCGGGAGAACCTCTCCGACTGGCTGCCGGTGGATCTGGAACGATTCGGTTTTGACGCATCCGTGATCGACGAAATAAAAGGAAAGGGATTCATTCAGCCCGGGGACCGTATTCCACTGGATCGGCTCCTGATGCACACCCCGGCCACGGTTCTGGCACTGGTCAATGCCGGCCTGGTGAACCTGGCCGATATTAACGATCTTGGCGACCTGCTGCTGAACGACCTGTATGTGCAGGGCACGGTGGATCGTGATGCGCTCCTGGCATCGGATCTGCTGGAGCTGGCCCTGCTCGACGGACAGATTGCCGAAGACGACCAGGGCATCCGGCGGGTCACGGTTTCCAATCTGACCGACCCGGGCCTGGCCGGGTTGGCGGACCTGGTGCGGTCCGGGATTCTGACCCGGGACGACTTTGTTCTGGCCGGTCTGACGGTAACGGAAAACGATCTTCTGGCCGCCGAGCTGGTGTCCCCCAACAAGCTCGACAACAATGCCGTGGTCCAGCCCGGCAGTGGCGGACAGCCCAACACGGTGGCCGTGACCGATCTGCTGGTGCTGGAGCTGGTGTCGCTGGAGACGTTGATCGAGGAGGGCATCATCGATGACGGGCGGTTGCAGCGCTTGGAAATCGAACTGGACGCGCTGCTTTCCACGAATCTGATCGGCACCCTCTGGCTGGAAGCCCAGGAGCTGGGTACCGCCGGTCCGGTCGACCTGGAGGATCTGCTGGCCACCGGCAGGGTCTCGGTGGCGGCGCTGATCGAGGCGGAACTGGCGGATCCGGCGACTTTTTACGCCGACAGCCTGGTTTCCCTGTTTTCCCTGGTAGATGCCGGCCAGGTCGATGAGAGCGATCTGGCGCCCGGCGGCCGGGTGTCCCTGACAGCCCTGGTCAACAGCGGCATTAAGACCCGGCTCGACTTGGAAGGCACCGGCCTGATTGTCGGAGAAGACGACAACGAGGTGCTTCTCGACGGTCTGCTGGGTCTGGGCGACGTCGAATTCGCCCGCCTCGTGGAAGAGGGTGTTGTGGATCCCTCCCATCTGGATCCCGCCGCATCACTGGACAAGAATGATCTTATCGACCAGGGCCTGGCCGATCTCATCGGGCTCGTGGCACGGGGATTTGTGATTGCCGACGACATTGCCGTCACGGACATCGATCTCAAGGCGCTGCTCGGTTCGGGCGTCATTTCTGCCCAGATCTTCGATAATCTGGCCCTCTTCCTTGACCTGGCACTGGTTGAGCCGGCGGAACTGGACGGTCTGGGACCGCTGGCCGTGGCAGACATTGAATCGGCCGGTCTGGTGACCGCCGATGCGATGGCCGCCGCCGGTCTGCTCGGGACCCATATCGATCTGGCCGCCCTGCTGCGCTCCGATCTCGTGACCATCGAGCAGCTGCAGACGGCCGGGGTGGACGATCGTACCGGCCGGGTGGATCTAGCCGCGCTGCTGGCGGTGGAGCCGGCCCTGGTGACCCTGGGCGACCTGCGGACCAACAATCTGGTGAAATCCCACGTGCGGCTGCTCGACCTGATCGATAGCGGCCTGGTCTCTCTCATGGAACTGGTCGACGACAGTATCCGAAAGGGTGACTTGCTTGCCAATACCCCGGTCACAGACGCCCAGCTCATCGCCTACGGCCTGTTCGATCCGGCCATTCCCATCGACCGGCTCTTGTCCTCCGGCCGGGTTGATGCCCAGAACCTCATCGATGCCGGTTTGATCACCGGCACGGTCGACCGGGCAGAACTGCTCGCATTTAATCTGGTTACCGGGTCCCAGCTGGAAGAGGCCGGTCTGACGCAGGATCCGATCAGCCTGCCGGCCCTCCTGGATGCCCGGCCCGACCCCGTGGACCGACCGAATACCACATTGATCAATCCCACCGACCTGGCTACCTTCGGGTTTTTTACCGACGGCATCGACCGCAGTGATGTGATCGCTTCCGGTCTGGTCACAAACGATGCCCTGGATGCCGCGGGACTGTCCGGCGATCCGATCAATCCCAGACGCCTGATCATTGCCAGCCTGACCGATGCCGACACCCTGGCCGCCACCGGACTGCTCGATGCGACCATCGGCAGGGACGATCTGACCAGCGCCGGTTTTACGACCGCCACCGGCATTACCCTGACCGAGGCCGACCTGGTGACGGCCCATCTGTTAAGCGATCGTGTCGATCCGGATGATCTGGTCACCACGGGTCTGATAGCCCGGGCCGACCTGGAATCGGCCGGGTTGCTGATCGACCCGGTGATTGACCGGTCTCAGCTCGACGACCTGAAGCGGGTCGACTTTGACAGCCTCCAGCTGTCACCGGTGGATCTGGCCTATCTCCTGGATTCGGGCCTGGTCGACGCCGACCAGCACGTGGATCTGGACGACATTATCGATACGGATTTTCCGGACCATGGGCCGGGTCCCGTGGTCGATCTCACCCACCTGGTCAACTGGAACCTGGTTATCCCGGCAGACCTGAAACCCGGCACCCAGGTGACTTCGGCGGATCTCATTGCCGCCGGCCTGTTTACCGCAGGTGAACTGGCCGCCCTCCCCCAGACCGGCGGCAGTGTTCTGGTCAGCGACCTGATGACCCTTCCGGCGGATGCGGCCGAGCAGCAGCGCCTTCTCTTTGAGTTGACCCGCCGGGGCCTGGTGGGCCGAACCGACCTGCTCGATCTGGGCCGCCGTTTGGCGCGGGATCTGCAGCTGATCCCGGTGGACGAGCAGCTTCTGGAACTGGCGGGCCTGGTCGACGGCAACGGTGAAGTGGACCTGGACGATGTGCTGGATACCATCTTTGCCGACCATGGACCGGGACCGCTCCTGGAGATCGCCGATCTGGTAAGCTTGGAACTGATCGACTGGACCGATCTGAACGGCCGCGACCTGGATGTGTTCAACCTTTCCGGACAGACCATCACCCTGGCCGGCAACTTCGGGCTCAATCTGGTGGGTCTGGTGTCCGGCGCGGAAGCGGCCCTGGAAGCCACCGTTGCCGGGCGATTCGATGTGATCGTGGATATAGACGGTGAACCCGGCACCGCCACCGAAGACCAACTCACCTGGCTTGTCGAGGATATGGCACTGACCGCGACGGTCGGTTTTAACGAATCCGACCTGGATGTGGCGGCCAGACTCGGCTTTATCGGTGTCACCCTGGCGGACGTGTCCGGGCTCGAAAGCCGCGTCCGGGTCGAGATGATCCGCTCAGCCATCCTGGACGGCGACATGGATCCGGGTACCACCGGGGACCGTCGCTTTGATCTGGACGACCTGCTCTCCGGAGCGATTCCGAGTCCCCTGGCGCTGGATCTCACCGGCAATGCGAACGCGATACTACGAGGCATCAAGGTCAACAGCGGCATCGGCGGGATCCCCATCGGCCACGGTGCGGAGATCGAATTTACCGTTGCGGACCTGACCCAGTCCAAAACCGAGGCGGACTACATCACCGTTGAATTCCGGAACCTGCCGGGGATCTTCTTGATTGCCGAATTCCTGCGCCTGGAAGACATTTTGACGGCCATTCTCCGGACACGGGAGTATCTGCGCAACGCCTTTGACAAGCTGCCGTTCTGGGTGACCGATCCCAATTCACCCATTTATGAACGGACCAAAGACGTCAAACTGCCGATCATCAACCAGTCGCCACAGGAACTGCTGGTGCTGATCGGGCGGATCGATGACGCCGTCACATCCCTGCAGCGGGCCCTGCTCGACCCGGAAAACGACGTTCAGCGGCTCATCAGCCTGATCCTGGACCGGCTCGGCATCGACATCGACACGGACACCCAGACCTTCCGGGTATGGATGCAGGGCAGCGTGCTACGCCTGCGGCTGAATCTCTCGGAAGAATTCAACGAGGAATTCCCCTTCAGCTTTGATCTGGACGCGCTGAACGACCTGATCCAGGATGGTATTCCCGCCGGCATCGAGGGCGTCGATGAACTGGTGGCCCTGGAGGGCAGCGGTTCCATCAGCTTGAGGGCCTTTGCCCGCCTCCGGATCGAGGCCGGTGTCGATCTGGGGCCGCGGACCGACGATCAACCCGTGGACAAATTCCTGTTCGATTGGGACGAGAACCTGAAGCAGGGCACCCGCGTGGATGCCGGCTTCAAGGTCCTGGGTAGGGAACTGGAGCTGCTCTTTGAACTTTTTGACGCGGTCGGGGTGGAGACGGTGAACGGCGCCCGTTTCGACCTGGATGGGGACAACGTCCTGGACGATATCCTGTACACCGCGGATGTGACCATTGACGCCGATGGTGATGTGCTGACCAACCCGGAAATCGAGGACGGTGCCGTGACCATTGCGACCCAAACCGAGGGCGGGGCGTCGGATGAAATTCAGACCATCTCCATCAGCCCGCGCCGCGGTACGTTCACGCTCGTATTTGACGGTCAACAGACGTCCGCCCTTTATTTTGATGCCGATGCCGGGGATATTACTGAGGCCTTGAGGGCCCTGCCGAACATCGGGCCGGGCAATGTCACCGTGACGGGAAGCAGCGGCCTTTACACGGTCGCCTTCCGCAATGATCTGGGCCTCCAGGATGTACCGGAACTGGTTGCCGTAGACCGATCCGACTATGTGACCATCGCGTTCGTTCTCGATCAGGCACCCGATACCGGCGTGACGGACGACGGGCTGTACCGCTTCAACGAGACCCTGCTCGGTGACAACGTCCAGTTCACGGGCGTCAACGGCGGATTCGAGATCCTGCTGCCGCTCCAGATCAATCTGCTGAACAGCACCATCTCCCTGACCGGCACCGGTCAATCGCCCCTGCGCATCCGGACCAATCCCCTGTACAAGAATACCTCGGTCGGTGGCGAAACCGTCAACACCGGCCTGGAAGAGATCTTCCGGCATTTGTTTGACGTGGACAATCCCGGACCCCATCCGCCAGTGGTGGTCGACACCCCGGATATCACCAACAGTATTATTGCCATCTCCGGCATCTCTCTGAACATTGCCGATGTGGTCTTTATCGAGGGGAGTGTCGCCTTTGGCCCACACACCCTGTCGGACGGCGCCACCATGGACATGTTCGCCGGTACCGGGCTGACCCTGCTTTTTGGGGAGGGACCGGCCACGCTGGCCGACGGGAGCCCCAACCCCCTGGCCAAGGGATTCCTCCTGAACGATGCGCGCATCGGCCTGATCCGCAGCGATGACGACTATGCCCTGGATGCCATCGGCACGGTCCAGCTCCTTGGGATTCCCGAAACCACCATCGAGGGCACTGTCCGGGTCCGGGTCAACAGTTTCGATCGCACCTTCGACGAGGTTCTGGCGATACCCGGAACCGACCAGGAAGTGTATGTCCGGTTTACCGCCGCCGAAGTGGCCGACGGCCAGGGGACACCATTTTCCCAGGTCAGCGGACTGGGGCTGAATCTGACGATATCCGGGCAGACCCTGAGAGGGGATTTTACGTTTACCAAGAGATCCCTGGATCCCAACAATACCCCGGGCGATACCACCGACGATATCCGGGTTATTCACATCGCTGTAAGCAACGCCCACTTCGCCTTCGGCAGCGGCGTCACCGAGTTCGTCAGCCTCACCGACGGTACCGGTGAACTGCTGCTCCTTCCCGACGGCTTCGCCGGGGCCATCGGCGGAACCGTTTCACTGAACCTTCCGGATGTCACCTTCGGCGGCACCTTCGATCTTTTGATCAACACGACGCCCGGTGCCATCTCAGAGACATTTACGGTGACCGGGGGCCGAACGGTCGACGGCCTGCCCGGCGGCCCCTACCTGCAGCTTTCCGGCGTCGGCGTGATCCTGTCGATCCTCGACCAATCCCTGACCGGAAACTTTTTCTTTGAGCAGCTGACCCAGCCCACCGGAGAGACCATCATCCGAATGGCCGCCAGCCAGGTGAATCTTAGCCTGGGAGACGGCAGCACCGATTTTATAGCGATTGAGCAGGCCGGTGGAAGTTTCGTCATCACCGACAGCGGCCTGGCCGGCCGGTTGAGCGGTCTTGTCACCACAAACAACGTCCCCGGTTTCGATCTGAGCGCCGGCTTGACGGTTGCGGTCAATACATCCGCTGCACCGATAGCCGAATCGTTTCCTGTGGGTGCCGAAACCCTCGTGTTGGATCTACCCGCAGGTCCCTATCTGAGACTGGAAGTCTACGATCTGGCCGTGACCCTTCAGGGGGAGAGCCTCACGGGCGACTTCGCGTTTGAGCGGGCCACCGATGAAAACGCCGCCCCGGTGATCCGGATTGCCGCAACCCGGGTTCGCAGCGCCCTGCGTGCCGGCAGCACCGATGTGGTGTCTGTGAGCGATGCCCGGGGATTTCTGCTTCTGTCACCAAGCGGTCTTGCCGGCGAATTGAGCGGGAATCTGGTCGTCGCCATTCCGGGCGTGTCTATTGCCGGCAACCTCACGCTCCAGGTCAACGAAACCGGTCAGACCATCAATGAGGTCCTTCGGATCGGCGAGACCGAAACACTGATCAGCCTGCCCTCCGGCCCCTATGTTCGATTCGCCGGCATCGGTCTGCAGATCGATGTCCTCGGCCAGATTCTGACCGGCGATATCGCCATATCCAAAAGCGGCAGTGACGTGCAGCTCGACGTTGCCGACGGCAGCCTCAGCATGGGCGACGGACTGGTGCTTGTCAGTGGTGCCAACGGTAGCCTGGTGATCACCGAAAACGGTCTTGCCGGCACTTTTTCGGGCACGGTGGCCCTGAATGTTCCCGATGTCCGCTTCCTGGGCAGTCTGGCCGTGGCCATCGACACCACCGATCCGAACAACCGGTTTGTGAGAATTGAGGGCACCGGGATCGATCTGGAAGTCGCCGGTCAGACCCTCACCGGCGATTTTTCCCTCGAGGAGGGTACCGAAGCGACCGGGGAGACGATTGTCAAGGTCGCTGTTGCCGGGGTCAGCCTGGATCTGGGCAGTGACGGCACCACCTTTGCCAGCATCACCGAGGCCGGCGGCGTCTTGATTATCACGTCCCGTGGCCTTGCCGGCAGCTTTTTAGTGACCGGTTTCAGTTTTACACTGCCTGCCGGCATCAGTCTCGGACTCCAGCAAGGCGGCTCCATTGCCATTGAGGTGAACACGATTCCGGCGCCGGTATCCGAAACTGTCGCCATCGGCGGCCAGGACCGGATCATCGACCTGCCGGCCGGTCCATACCTCCGCATTGCGGTGATCGGGGGCCAGGTCACCCTGGGGGGCAACTCCCTGACCGGCAACTTCTTCTTTGATCAGTCGGTCCGGGAAGACGGCACCACGGTGACCCGCCTGGCGGTGTCGGACATTCAGGTGTCTGTGGACATCGCCGGTGACGGATCGCAGCTGACCAATGGAGAAGGCGGATTTGTGTTGCTGGATGCCGGTATCGCCGGCGTCATTTCCGGGGATGCCGAATTTGCGGCGGGACCTCTGGAGGCCGGGGCCCGGATACTGCTGCGGATCAACAATACCCTGGGGCCGGTGGACGAGACCATCGATCTGGGAGGCCGCCCCGTCGTCATCCGGTTCGGCACCGATGAAGGGGATGTCTTTGAGGTGTCGCTCTCCGAGCTGAGCCTCAACATTGCGGATTTTGTTACCATCGAAGGGAGCGTTGCATTTTCCGATCGTACCCTGTCCGGCGGTCAGGCCGCCCAGGTGTTCGCCGGTGAAGGGCTCGATATTTTCCTGGGCCAGGGCCCGGCGCGATTGGAAAACGGGGACATCAATCCGCTGGCGACGGGTCTCCGCCTGTCCGAGGGATCGATCGGATTGATCAAACTCGGTGATACATTTGCCCTGTGGGCCGAGGGAACCGTGAGCCTCCTCGGTGTCGGCGGCGTGACCCTGACAGGCAGCGCCACCGTCCGTGTCAACACCACCGGACTCATCATCGACGAAACACTGACCATACCGGGCAGCGCCAACGGCGGGATCGCGGTGCAGTACGATACGTCGGATACGGTTCGTAGTTTTGAAGCATTGAACGCCGAACTCGGCATACTGGGGAAAACCCTCTCCGGCGACTTTGCGTTTGATCAGAGTGGCGGGAGCATCACCATCGCCGCGGATAACGTGAGCCTGTCCCTCGGAGACGGGAATACGGATCTGGTCAGTATCGTCGATGGAGAGGGCGTGCTGATGATTTCCGGGGCGGGCCTTGCCGGTCGGCTCAACGCCACCATCCTGGAGAACATTCCGGGCGTCGAACTGACCGGCACCTTCGAATTGGCCCTCAATACGACCGGGGCACCGGTGAACGAAACCGTTATGGTGGGTGACACACCACTGGCCATCGACATCCGTGCCGGACCGTTTCTGAGGGTGGCCGGTCAGAATATTTCCATCGGGATTCTGAACCAGACACTCACCGGCAATGTGTCTTTTGAGCAGCTGACATCAGCCGCCGGCACCCCGCTTACCCGTATGGCGGCGACCGATGTGAGCTTTCAACTGACGGCCGGAAACACACCTGTCGTGAGCCTCACCGACGGCCAGGGCAGTTTCATTGCGACCGAAAACGGACTGGCCGGCCGGTTGAGCGGCACCATCTCCCTGGATCTTCCTTCCGATGTGGTTTTCCGGGGAGACGTCTCCCTGGCCATCAACAATACCAACGTCGCTGTCAGTGAGACCTTTACGGCGGCCGGCGAAACCCTCACCCTGGACCTCCCCTTCGGGCCCTACCTCCGGGTGGAGGGCAGCGGGGTGGAACTGGACGTCCTGGATCAGACCCTGAGCGGTGACTTTTCCTTCGAGCAGGTCACCTCCCTGGGCGCCAACGGCGTCCCCGATGCCGATCCGAACACCGGTGACGATGTGGCCGTCGTCCGGGTGGCCGCCGCCAATGTGTCCTTGAGCATGGGCGATGCCACCAGCGAACTGCTCCATCTCTCGAACGGTCAGGGCGCCCTCTTTATCACGCCCCAGGGGCTGGCCGGTGAGGTCGTTGGGACACTCGCCCTGAACGTTCCCAATGTCTCGCTGACCGGCAACGTGTCCCTCCAGTTCAATAACACCGGTGCGGCGGTCTCGGAGGTCTTCAAAGTCGGACCCATCCCGGTGCCCCTCGAGCTCCCCGCCGGTCCGTTTGTCCGGGTGGCCGGCACCGACCTTGAGCTGACCATCGCCGAGCAGACCATGACCGGGGACGTGGCCATCACCCAGACCACGGATGGGTTGGGCCGGACGGTTCTGTTGGTCGCCATCGAACATCTCACGGTTCGGCTGGGACGCACCAACGGTTCCGCCATCCTGGAGGTGACCGCAACATCCGGCGAGTTCATGTTTACCGAAGACGGGACGGCCGGATCCCTCGAGAACGTCTCGGTGGCTCTGAATGTGCCGGGCGCACGGCTCGAGGGCACGTTCCATCTCCGGATCAATACGACGCCGGATCCCGTCGACGGCCTGCCGGCCGGGCCGTATCTCCGGGTCGAAGGGGAACAGGTCCAACTCAGCATTCTCGGCCAGACGCTGAACGGCACCTTCGCCTTCGAAAGCATCACGCGCAACGGGCAGCAGATCGTGCGGGTGGCGGCCTCCGACGTTTCCCTGTTCCTGGGCAGCAACGGCGGCACCGAAGGGGATCCCGCCGATGACGCCGGCTTGCAGATCGTCAACGGCCAGGGGGTGTTCCTGCTGTTGCCCGCCGGTGTGGCCGGCCGGATCAGCGCGACGATATCCCTCCGTCCCGATACCATTTCCCTCAGCGGCATCTTTACCCTGGAAATCAACACCGCCCCCATCCCCATTGCCGAATCCTTCCAGATCGGAGCCAGCACGACCCAACTGGATCTGCCGATGGGTCCGTTCCTGCGGGTCACCGGCGACGATGTGAGCATCGCCGTGCTGGGCCAGCAACTCCAGGGTGACTTTGTCGTCGAACAGGTCGTTATCGGCCGGGGGGACGATAACCTGCCCGGCACCGACGACGATGAAAAGGCGGTTCGCATCTCCGTCAGTAACGTCTCCCTAAGCCTTGGAGACGGCGCCACGGGCTTTCTGACGGTTACCGAAGGGACCGGCAATTTCTTGATCCTCAGCGCCCCGGACGGCGGGGGCACGATGACTCCGGGTATCGTCGGACAGCTAAACGCCACCGTGGGCTTGAATGTGCCGGGCGTCACTCTCAGCGGTGACCTGGTGGTCGACGTCAACACCACCGGACAGGCCATCGATGAAGTGGTATTCGTGGGCGGGTTGCCGGTCGAGCTCCAACTGGATGCCGGAGAATATGTCCGCGTTTACGGGACCGGTGTCCAGCTGAACGTTCTCGGTCTGACCCTGAGTGGTAATTTTTCCTTCCAGCAGGACGCGCTCGATCCGGACGGCATACCCGACAGCGGTGATGAAACCCGGATCGTAGCGGTGACCTTCGACACCGTGGAATTCGGCCTGGGAGACGGCGCCACCGATGTTGTTCGTGTCACCGACGGTGTGGGAGAGTTTGTCCTGATCGCAACCGGCCTCTACGGCCGGTTTGCCGGATCCGTGGCGGTGGATGTTCCGTCGGTCGCCTTTGGCGGCGCATTTGAGATCCAGGTCAATACGACCGCCGTTGTCCAGACCATCGCATCGGAGAACCTTGAGGCGAACAGCCTGTCTATCGAGGGAACCGGAGTCAGTCTGGAGATCGCGGGCCAGCGTATCGGTGCCGACTTCTTCTCGATTCGTCAGGTGACCACCGCCGGTCCTGACGGGGATCTTGCCGCCACCGATGACAATGGGACCGCGGTGGCGATTGGGATCGACAACCTGACGCTTCAACTCGGCGCTCCGGGCAGCCCGTTTGTCGATATTACGTCAGCGGCCGACCTGGACGGTGCGATGCTGGTGACCGGTGCCGGCGTGGCCGCCACGTTCAGCGGCAGTGTCACACCGGGCACGTTTAATTTGCCGGCCGGTATCACCATTACCGCCACCCAGTTTACCTTCGAGATCAACACCGGCCTGGTTCCGGTGGACGAGCGGTTTGAATTGCCATCCGGGGAGAGGTTCATTGTCCTTCCGGCCGGTCCCTTCCTGCGGGTGGAAGTCACCGGCGCCACGCTGAGTTTGAGCGGGATCGATCTGCAGGGCAGCTTTGTTTTCGATCAAAGTACCCGGTTCGAGTTCCAACCGGGGCAGGCCATCGAGGGGGCGGACATCGCCGACACCTCCGCCGTTCTCCTGTCCGATGTGGATGCTGACGGGGACCTGGATCTGATAACGGCCACCATCAGCGCGGCCAATCGTCTCTATCTGAACCGGGGACAGCAGGAGGACGCTGACGGGAATCCGGTCACCGACGATTTCGGAAACACCATCTGGCTGGGATTTGAAAACGGTCAGAATATCACCGGGGATGCCGATGCGACCACGGCGCTGGCCGTGGCCGACGTCGACAACGACGGATACCCCGACCTGCTTGTCGGCAATCAGGTTGGCCCAAATAAGGTCTATCGGAACCTGGGCACCCAAGCGGACGGCAACGACGAGCTGGTATGGTTGGGATTCGACAGTGGTCAGAACGTTTCCAGCGACAGCCATGCCACTACCTCCCTGGCCGCGGATGACCTCAGCGGGGACGGCCTGCCGGATCTCGTGGTCGCCAACAACGGAGAGGCCAACCGCATCTACCTGAACCAGGGCTTCGATGGGGCCTCCGGTGACTGGCTCGGGTTCGGTGCCGGGCAGGACGTGGAAACCGGCGAAAGCGATGCCACCATGGCGGTCGCCCTCGGGGACGTGGACGGCGACGACGACCTGGACCTGATCACCGGCAATACCGGGGCCGCGGGTGCCCCCAACACGCTCTATCGGAATGACGGGACCGGTATCTTTGCAAAAGAGATCGACGTCGATCTGTTTCCGGATGATGTCCATGCCACGACCACCCTTCTGTTGACAGATATCAACGGTGACGGGTCCCCCGACCTGGTCGTGGGGAATGACCTGGAGGCCAACCAGCTATATATAAATGAAGGGCTTGATCTCAACGGCGCCGACACAACCTGGAATGGATTCGCTGCCGCCCAGACGATCACCGATGATGCCGACGCCACGACGGCCGTTACGGCCGGAGACACCGACGGCGACGGGGACGTGGACCTGGTTTTCGCCACCAACGGCGGCGCCAACAAGCTCTACCGGAACAACGGGTCCCCGGGCGCGCCCTTTGATGATATTCTGGTCGCCCCATTGACCGAAGATACCGGGGTGGTCGGCGATGCCACAACCGGCCTGGCCCTGGGGAACGTTGACGGCGACCGGGATCTGGATCTGGTATCGGGCAACGCGCAGCAGGTCAACGTCATCTACCCCAATGCGCCGGTGGCCGTCACCCGGATCGGGCTGGTGGGCATCAGCGTGACGGTTGGCGACCAGGGCATTACCGACGGGCAAGGCGCCTTTATCCTGACCGATGTCGGGGTCGCCGGATTCCTTTCCGGAACCATTTCGGTGGCGCCGGCCGGCGGCAGCGTCAGCGTGGGCGGCACCCTGGGCGGCCGGATCAACACCACGGGAGGCCCTGTCGATGAAACCGTCACCGTGGCCGGACAAACCCTCCGCATCAAATTTGACGGGCCGCAACCCTTCGAGTTCTTCGGCTCCGATTTTACCCTGAGCATCGGTGACGTTGTCACGGTGGAAGGCGATTTCGCTTTCGGCAACAATGAACTGACCGGACTCAACGCCAGGGTCTTCATGGGCGATGGGCCGGCGTTTCTCGATGCGGCCGGTACCGAGCCGAACCCCAGCGCCCGGGGCGTGATGCTGTCCGAGGCGGCCTTCTTCTACCGCAAAGGCTCCGGCGGCACATTTGCGTTTTATGCCGTCGGGAATGTGGAGTTGTTGGGCATCCCCGGGATCTCGTTCTCCGGCCGCGCCGAGATTCGTCTGCACAACACGGGAGTCGCCGGTGATATCGCCATCACCTTCCCGGAACAGATTACCCTTCCGGACGGCAGCACAACGAGCAGCGTCACCCTTGCCGCCGACACGCCCTTCGAATTCCAGGGCAGCAACATGGCACTGGATGTTCTGGGGCAAACCCTGACCGGTGATTTCTCCTTTACCCGGGAAGACGACGGGTCTTTTACCGTCGGTTTGTCCCAGGTCACTCTCAATCTGGGCGACACGGATTCCAACGATCTGCATCCGGTCAGTGTTACGGTCACCACCGGGTTGCTGACCATGGGCGATGCCGGCCTGTACGGGGAACTGACCGCCGTGCCGACCATCCGCATCGATGGTTTCAACATCGCCACCACCGTGACGCTTCGCATCAACACCACCCCGGATCCGGTGGATCATGATGATAATCCGGGAACAGATATGATTCCCGCCAATTCGGTCCGGGTGGCGGCCGATGACGCCGGTGTGACGATCCTGGGACAAAGCCTGATCGGCGACTTCGTGTTTGAGCAGATCATCGGAGAGCTCAGCCCCCAGGCCCAGAACATCCCCGATGCCCAGCCGCCCAAAATCATCCGTATCGGTGCCGCTGAGGTGACGTTCTTCCTCGGAACGCCGGGCGCCGGCGTCCGGGTTGAAGACGGGGTCGGTATGTTTCTGGTGACCCCGGCCGGTATTGCCGGGCGTTTGGGGGGCACCATTTCTGTTGAAATTCCCGGAGATGCCCCGGTCGACTTCCAGGGAGAGTTTGGTGTCGCTGTCAATACGGCTGTGGTGGCTGTCGATGAACAGATCGAGGTGGGCTCCGAGACCCTGACGATCAACCTTCCGGCCGGGCCCTATTTCCGCGTCGAGGGCACCGACATCCGGCTCAACCTGCTGGGCCAGCGCGTCGGCGGGGATTTTATTTTTGAACAGACCGTCTCCGACACGGGAGCCACGGTGGTGCGCGTTCTGGCCCAGAACGTAAGCGGCCGGCTCGGTGACGGCGTCACGGATTTTGTGACCCTGCAGAGCGGGTTCGGATTTTTTGTCATCACCGGTGGTGCCTCCGGCGGGCTGGCCGGAGAGCTCGGCGGCACCGTATCGGTGAACATCCCGGGCGTGGAGATCTCCGGCGACATCTCCTTAGCCATCAACAACACCATCGGTCAGATCGACGAGACCATCACCTTTGGCCCCCAAAATGACGATACCACGGCCGTGGTTCTTGGGGATGTCAATGGCGATGTGCGTCCCGATCTGATTACCGGCAATTACAACCAGACGAACCTGCTTTACCTCAATGACGGTTCCGGAAATCCCTTCGATTCCCTGGCGGCCCTGGAAATCGGGTCCGAAAGCGATCCGACCACCTCCCTGGCCCTTGGGGATCTCAACGACGACGGTATCCCCGATCTGGTTGTCGGCAACGCCCAGGGAACCCCAAACCGGGTCTATCTCAATGACGGCACCGGCATCTTTGTTGTGGCGGGCGACATGGATGTCAACAGCGCCAGCGATACGTCGGCACTGGTCCTTGGCGATATCGACGGTGATGAGACGCTGGACGTGATCGTCGGGCGCGACGGTGTCGAAAATGTCTATTTCAGAAACCTGGGCCGGGATTCCGACGGGAACTGGCTCGGATTCGAACCCGGTGCCGCCGTCGGCAGCGAAACCGACGCCACCATGGCCCTGGCCCTCGGCGACGTGGACAACGACGGCGATCCGGATCTGATCGCCGGTAATTCCGGCCAGCCGGTGCGCCTGTATCTTAACGACACCGGCAATCTCTCGCTCAACGATGTCCTGCTGCCCACGTTGACCGCACCGGTGACCGCCCTGGCCATGGGCGATGTGGACAGCGACGAGTTCCTCGATCTGGTCGTCGGCATTGCCGGCCAGTCCAACCAACTGTTTATGAACAACGGGCTGGATAACACCAACGCCTGGCTGGGCTTTGGGAGCCCGACCGTGATCAACGGGGCGGCCGATTCGATCAACACCACTGCTGCCCTGGAACTCCTTGACGTGGACACCGACGGTGACCTGGACATCGTCGAGGGCAATGGCGGGGTGAGCGGCGAGACCGATCGCCTCTATCTCAACGACGGCGCCGGTGGGTATGCCCTCGATACCTCCGGCAAGTTCACCACAGCGGTGGGGATCACCACCGCCCTGGCCTCCGGTGATGTGGACGCGGACGGCGATACCGATCTGATCGTGGGCCTGTATGACGCCCCGAACCGGATCCATCTCAACGATGATATCGGGAACCTGGGCGACGGGCGTCCCATCGGCGTGGTCCGGCTGGAGCTTCCCGCCGGACTCGGGGGCGCGTACCTCCGCTTTAGCGGAGACAATATCGAAATGCGGATCCTGGGTCAGGTTCTGACCGGCTCGTTCCGCTTTGAGCAGCAGAGCCGGCCCAACGGGGAGCGGGTGGTCACCGTTGAGGTGCCGTCCGCCACCTTGAGCCTGGCCGAAGGGTTGGCGGATCTCAACTTGAGCGGTTCCATGCTGCTGACCGGCAGCGGCCTGGCGGCCAAACTGTCCCTGGGCGCGTCACTGAATCTGGGACCCGTGGCGTTGAGCGGCGATCTCAACCTGCTCATCAACACCCTGGAGACCCCGGCGATTCTCAATGATGTTGATCAGACCTATCTGCCGGCCGGCCCGTTCCTCCGCATCGAGGGAACCGGAATCCAGGTGACCATCGGCACGGTCACCCTCACCGGGGATTTCGTCATCCAGCAGACCACAAACCAGGCCGGACAGCGGCGGCTGACCATCGCTGTGGCCAATGCCGGCCTGACGATCGGCGAAATCGGGATCACCGACGGGGAGGGCATCCTCTTGGTGCTGCCCGAACGGACATTGCCCGACAGCACCGTACAAGCCGGCGGGCTGGCCGGATCTTTGGACGCGGCCATCGATTTGAGCGGCATCGTCGACGGTGTGACGTTTACCGGCCGTTTTGCCATCGCCGTCAACCAGGTTTCCCGTGCCATCACCGAAGAGGTCGAGGTCAACGGGGAGACGGTGTCGTTAAGTCTGCCGGCCGGTCCCTTTGTCCGGGTGGAAGGACGGGGCGTCGAGCTGACGATTCTGGGGCAGACCCTGGGCGGCGATTTCTCCTTTGAGCAGGTGACCGGGGCAGGCCTTGACGGCATCATCGGCACCGGCGACGACACGGCAATCACCCGGATTGCTGCCAGCAACGTGCATCTCAGTCTGGGCAGTGCCACCACCGATTTTGTCACGCTGTCCGATGGCCAGGGCAGTTTTCTGCTGATCGATGACGGTCTCGACTCCCGTCTGGCCGGTCGGCTCAGCGGAACGGTCAACGTTCTGATACCGGGCATCACCCTTTCGGGAACTCTCGGCCTGGAGATCAACGATACCGGAAATGCCGTCAACGAAACCTTCCGTGTCGGCGGCACCGATCAGCAGCTGGTGCTCGACACCGGCACCTATGTCCGGATCAACGGCACGGGTCTGATTCTCGAAGTCCTGGGGCAGCGCCTCGGCGGAGATTTCAGCTTCGAGCAGAGCCGGGCGGCCGGACCCGATAACACCCTTGGTACCGACGACGATCCGCGGATCCTCCGGCTTGGGATACAAAACGCGATCATCTTCCTTGGCGACGCCGGGGATCCGGAAACCCAGGCTGACGACGTCGGCGTCCAGGTGACCCAAACCGGCGCCCAGGAAGCCAAGTTCCTGGTGACCGAAGCGGGGATTGCCGGCGAACTCGAGGCCTCCGTTGCTCTGAGGGGCATCCAGGGGCTGAGTCTGGGCGGTACCATTACGCTCCAGATCAATGCTACCGAACAGGCCGTCAACGAAACATTCGAGGGGCTCGGATCACCGCTTGTGCTGCCGGCCGGTCCTTACTTGCGGGTGGAGGTCGACGGCAGCCTGACCCTTGCCGGCCAGGTGCTGAGCGGTGTCTTTGCGTTTGAACAAACCCGGGGTGCCGGTCCTGACGGGGTCCTGAACACCACCGACGACATTGGTATACTGCGGATTGCGGCGGCCATCGATCTCCTTTTCATTGGAGACGACAATGATACGCCCGGGGTCGACGATGACGCCGGCATCCGGATCTCCGAAGGTCTCGGCAAATTCCTGATCACGCCGGCGGGGTTTGCCGGAGAGCTCAGTGCTTCCGCCGTGATGACCATTCCAGGCATTGCCAGCGCTTCGGCCGAAGGGATTCTGGTTCAGATCAACACCACCGATCAGGCGGTCCATGAAACTTTCCGGCTCCGTGACGACATCGAAACCCTGGTGCTGCCGGCCGGCCCATTTATCAGCGCGGCGGTTTCGGGCCTGTCCCTCGACATATTCGGACAACGCCTGACCGGTGATTTTACCTTCACCCGACGCAGCACCGGCGACGGTCTCGACAATATCCCGGGAACGGAGGATGATCCCGTGGAGATCCGGGTCGCCGCCCGCAACGTGACCCTGCGACTCGGCACAGACGCCCGGGATTTCGTCGTGGTACAGGACGGCACGGGAGATCTTCAGATTTTCGGCGGCCCCGACGGCGGTCTGGCCGGCCGCCTCTCCGCCACGGTAACCGTGGATGTGCCCGGCGTGATGGTCAGTGGGACCTTCGAGGTGCGCATCAATTCCACCCCGGATGATGTGCCCCTCGATGTGGGCGGAGACACGATAACTCTGGCCCCCGGGGTCCAGGTCACGGGCACCGGTATCCACCTGACCATCCTGGGACAGACCATCACCGGCAATGTCGCCTTTGAGAAGGACAGCACGAATAACGCGGTCGGTGTCGCGGTCCTAGACGCACGACTCGAGCTGGGTGACGGTGAAGATCCCTTTGTGACGGTCACCATCGATCCGAGCGCCATCCTGATTACCAACCAGGGCCTGGCCGCCCGGATGACCGCCGGCATCACCCTCAACCCGGCCCTGAGCGAGGACTTCAGCTTTACCGGATCGGTCACCGTCGCCATCAACACCACCAATGCCGCTGTCAACAAGACGTTCGACATCGGCGGTGCCGGAACGGTCAGCCTGAATCTGGCCGCCGGCCCGTTCCTCCGGGTGCAGGCGGGTACCCCTGGAAACCCCGTCGAACTGGAGATCTTCGGACAGCGCTTTGCCGCGGTCGTTGCCTTTGAGCAGGTGACCACCGAGGGCGGCAACAAGGTTATCCGCATCGGGTTGACCGAGGTGGCACTCTTTATCGGTGACGACAAGAACACGGTAAATACCGGGGATGATATCGGGATTGCCCTGACTGCCGGAGCCGGTTCGGTGCTCATCACCCCCCAGGGTATCGCCGGCGAGTTCGAAGGCCAGGTGGACCTGTTGAACATTCCGTTCGAGATCTCCACCACGATCCGCATTCAAATCAACAACCTCGGCATAGCGGTCAGGGAAACGTTCACTTTTACAAACGCCGTCGGCGACATCCAAACGCAGATTCTCGATCTTCCGGCCGGACCCTATTTCCGGGCAGCCGCACTCAATACGGAAATTTTGTTCGGGGGACCGGGGCTGAAAGGCGATTTTGTTTTCCAGCGGGCCATAAGGGCCGGTGCGGATGGAGAGCTCGGCACCGGTGACGACGAGACCATTACCCTGGTCGGGGCCGCCAATATTGCATTCTCGGTGGACGGTGATTTTCTCAACCCGGATCTGAGCGGCGGCCAGAGCGCATTTGCCATCTTTGGCGACGGTATTGCCGGATTTATCTCCGGAAAGGCCGAACTCCCGGATGTGGGATTGGGGCTCGAGGTCGGGGCCACGGTCGGCCTTGGCATCAATGACACCGGCCGGGATATCCTGGAAACGATCGACATCAACGGGCAAACCCTGGTTATCGACCTGCGGGCCGACCAGGATTTTGTGCTCCTCGTCCAGGATCTGGATTTCAATTTCAATGACCTCCTGGAGATCCGGGGCAACTTTGCCATTGGTGGTGACGGTTCCTTTGAAGGAGAAGGCCTTGAAGTGTTCATTGGCCAGGGCCCCTCCCTGAAAGACGACGGCACCCCGAACCCGGATGCGGTGGGCGTGTTGCTGACCAATGCGTCACTGGCTTTCCAGAGATACACCGGTGATGCCCAGTATACCCTGTACGCCTCCGGCACCATCGCCCTGGTGGGTCTGGACGGGCTCCAGATCGAGGGCACCGCCACCTTCTCGATCAACACGACACCCCAAGTCCGCACCATTGCCACCCCCGGCGGGGACCAGAGCATCGGGCCCAACAGCTTCCTGTTCATCGGCAGCCCGGTCAGCTTCCGTGTGCCCGGCGTGCTGGATATCACCGGCAACCTGGCCATCAGCCGCAAGCCCAGCGGTGTGCTCGATGTGAGCATCGCATCGGCGTCGGTCACCGTCACCGTCAAAGGCCGGGACGTCTTCAGCATCAGCGGCAATGCCAGCTTCTCCATCGGCGGGGCCGACGGCTTCCGGCTCCAGAATTTCAAGGTCGATGGATTCTCCATCTTCGGCCAGGATGCCGGCCTTCTTGCCGGCGGTGGTGTTGCCGCGCTGGCCGCCGAAGACGGCGATGCCGACCCGGTGCCCCTGACCTTCCCCACCGCGGATCTGTATGCCCCCTTCAACGGGGCCGTGGTGGTGGGGAGCGGGTTCCGCTCGGCCGGGTATGTGGATGTCCTGTTCAATGACCCCAACCGGGTCGGGCTGAACACGGTAACCATCCTTGACGACACCCCCGAACTGGAACTGTTTTTCAATGGCCAGGCCGTCACCATTTCCGGGCTGCCGACCCAGATGGTCTACCAATCCGACAACGGCGCCCTGGTTCCGTCCACGGATCTGAGCGGCTCGGCCCTGGCCACTGCCGTTCCGAGCAACATTTTCCGGTACGCCATCACCGGCAGCATCAGCGGTAACGTCGGCCTGGTTACCGTGAACATCCTGGCCCAGTCCTTCTCGGACAACTCCGGCACCGGCAACTTTGCCGAAACCGAGCAGTTCAACCTGGTGGCCAACGAGGGCGACCAGCCCGGCCCCACGGCACAGCTGAGCAGCCCGACCAACGGCGCGACCCTCACCGCCCAGTCGATTAACGCCAAGCGGTATATCGACGTGACCTTCGTCAGTCAGGACGGCAGCGCCATTGTTAAAAACAGCATCAACGGCGATGAGATCCGGATTGTCGGACCGGGCGTGGCCGACCTGAAGGTGAACGGGGCCAATGTGCCGGACATTGTCGGCTCGCCCATGCTGATTTCCGGAACCGGGGATGAATCCACCACCCGGACCTACCGGTACTTTCTAAAGGACCGGGATAAGGACAACGCCACCGAGCTGTTCCAGCCCGGTGAGGTCACGGTCGAAATCGTCAACAATACCTTTACGACGGCAGCCGGCGTCCATAACGGACTGGCCGATCCGAGCTCACCGCCGGTCTTGAAACAGAGCTTTACCCTCGAGGCTTCGGCACCCGGGGCCGCCGACAGCGACGAGCCCCTGGCCCTCGGCCCGCTGACCCTCCAGGGCCCCAGTATAGGTATCGAAGACATCGGCTTCAAGGACGGCATGCTGGTGCTGACCATCGGCATCGGTGTGGACCGGGCGTCCCTTAATTTCGGGGGCGACGGCAATTCCACCACCCCGTCTGCCGAGCAGCAGAACAGCGGCGTTACCGCGGAGCTGACCGGGATTCTGGGGACCTTCGATCTGGCCGTGGATGCCTTCGGGCTCCTGAGCGGGAACTTCCGGGTGGAACTTCCCGGCAAGTTCGGGCTCCGGGTCGCGGCCCTGGAGGTAGAAATCCTGGATGTGGTCACCGTCACCGCCGAGGGGATCGTTATTCAATATGATCCGGACGCCGATCGCGACCAGGAGCTGGCCCGGATGAGACCGCCACCATCCAGTTCCAGAAGTTTGCCCTGCGGGGCACGATCCGGCCCTTTGATCCGGATCCGAACGATCCCAATAACGACCTGATCCCCGGCCTGGTGGTCCGCCAGAACGGCTTTGCATTAGGTGTGGCCGAACTCTGCTACGGGTGCGAGGATCCCGAGACCGCCCTGACGTCGACCAACGGTCAGACCTCCATCAAGTTCGGTGATATCCTCGAGTTCGACGACATCCGCATCGGGGTCAAGAACTTCGACGTCAATTTCGATACACCGGAGCCCTTCAGCGGCTCGATCTTCGTGGCCTCGGGTGGCGCCAAGTTCCTGCCCGGAAGGCCCGTCTCGGCAACCCTCACCGATCGCCAGAGCCCCGATGATAAAAATTCGGACGGCTCCGACAACACCGAAGCGATCCTGCTCCAACTGACCTTCTCCGGCGGGCGGGTCGACTCCTTCCAGTTCGAAGTCGACACCCTCACCGTCCAGATCAGTTCCTTTGTGACCCTGTCGGCCGTCGGGTTCACCATCGACACCGGCGCCGGGGACAACGAGGAGCTGGTTTCCTTCGTGTCGGTGGGGGCCACCGTCAAAATCGGGTCCATGGAGATCAGCGGCGAGGCCCGTAATTTCGCCTTCCTGGGAGACGGGACCTTCGTTACCAAACCCGGATTCGGGGTGTTTCTGAGCATCGGGTCCGCCACCGGCGACAGCTTTGCATGGCCGTCGTTTATGCCGATCAAGATCACGGCCATCGGCATCGAGTGGGCCGACATCCAGAACGACCCGGCCGATTTCGTCCTGACCCTGTCGGCCAGCGTGGATGCGATCGAGGGCATCGATGGGCTGGAATTCTCCGGGAGCATCGAGGGGATCAAGATCGCGCCCAAGCTCCTGGCCCAGGGACGGTTCCCGATCATCGACATTGCTTCCATCGGGGTCAGCGTCAAGGGCAATCTCTTCGGCGGCGAAATCGATGCCCAGCTCATCGGAGGCATCATCAAGCTCGACGAGAACTTCAATATCATCGGGCCGCTCGATTCGAGCACCCCCGTGGCCAAGCGGGTCTTCTTCATCGGGGTCCAGGGTGGTTTCAGCATGGCCGGGCTGGGCGGGCTGACCATCCGGTTTGCCATGAGCGAGCTCGGCCCCCTGAGTGTGTTCATCAATGCGGAACTGCCCAGCGGGATCATCCTGGTCCCGCAGATCGGGCTGGCCATCAACGATTTTTCCGCCGGGGTTGAATTCTACAAGAGCCTGCCGTCCATCGAGGATCCCTTTGCCCTGCGCGGGCCCGAGTTCGGTCTGCCCACCGAACTATCGCCCGAACAGTGGCTGGCATCGGTGAAGGACCAGGTGGCGATCCAGGCCAGGCTGCTTGCCGAAAACCCGAATCTGAACGGGTTTACCGCGGCCTTTACCTCTCCCATGATCATCACGGGAGGCGCCAAGCTCTACAGCATTTACACGTCCAAGGAGGCGTTCAACGGCCAGGTCACCATCAAAATCAGTACCGACGGTAAATTCCTGATCGTGGGCCAGCTGAATTTTGCCTCGGACAACATCAGTGTCAGCGGCAAACTGTATGCCGATCTCTCCAACGTGACCGCCGGGGAAGTCACAGTCCTCTTCCTGGCGGACATTCCCGACCAGATCCGGCTCCTCACGGTCCACGGCAAGCTCAAGACCGGATTCCGGAACGCCTCCGGTGAGGAAGTCATGTTCGATGTGGTGGACGAGCTGCCCGCCACGCCCACCAGCGACCAGCAGCCGGCCGCCGCATTGATCGATCCGGTGCAGGATGGCGGCAGCATCGATCAGACGACGGCCAACTCGGAAGATCGCAAGGTCGACGGCAAACGGTATGTGGACGTCAACTACCGGGCGCCGTCCGGGGCCGAGCTGGACTATGCGTCCATCCTGGACGATGACGACGAATTTGTCGCCTCCCTCAACGGCGGGCCGGACCTGCCCGTCGACGGCCGGCCAACGCCCATGGAGACCATCATCACCGATATCGGCCCCATCACCGTTCCCCTGGTGCTGGAAGACATTAACGGGACCCGGAGTGTGACGCGGTTCGGTCCCAGCCGTGAGGTGCTTGTCCAACAGGAAGGGGCGTATGAGAACTTCACCGACGCGCAGCTCCTCGATCAGGCCCGGACGGATTTCGGCGACCGTCTCGGTCTGGCGGTGGAAGACATCCAGGTCGAGGTGGTCGATGGCAATGACGTGCTGGTCCGGACCATACGGGCTGCCACGGCCCTCAAAAAGGAGGTCCTTGTCGAGAAGACGGACGGCCTGTCCGGTGCCACCGACGATGAATTGTTGATTGCCGCCATCCGTCGCAGCGGCTCCGGCCGGTTCCGCTATGTCATCGAGGATGCCGGTTTCGACTTTGAAAAGGGCGAGATGGTGCTCACCTTCGCCCCGGGCACCTTCAAGACGGTCGACGTGATCCTGGAAGACGGCAACGTGGTGCCCGGCACCGAAAACGGCGACGTCGCCCTCCGCTTTTTCATCGAAGGGGCCACCGCCATCCTGGCCGACCCGGGCGCCGGTGCCAACATCGACATCAACTCCCTGAATGACCGCAATTACATCGATGTCGTCTTTGTCACGCCCACCGACCCGGAAAACCTGACCATCGACGCCGGCTCGATTACCGATTTCGAACCGGAGTTCCGCCTGACCGGTCCGGGCATAGGCTCCGTCACTTTAGACAGCAGCCGGCCGCCGGTGCTTCTTGATGCCGCCGGCGAGCCGAAAACGTATCGCTACTGGCTGTCCGGCAAGTTTGCCGACACCGGCGATGTCACGCTGACCTTCCTGGACGATGCCTGGTCGTTTAACATCGCCGAAACGCCGCCACCGGCGATCATCCCCGATCCAACGGCTACCGCCGGCGCCACAAAGACCGTCCTGCTGGTCGATGCCGGCGTCGCTGTCAACGACATCTGGACCATCACCCTGGACGACGTCAAATACAGCTATGCGGCCGGCGGCAGCGACACCATGAGCGACATCGCCACGGAGCTGGCCCGGCGCATCGATGCGTCGGTGACATTCCTGGCCAGCTCCGAAGATGAAACATTGGTCATCACCAAGGTCGGCGGTGGCGACTTCAGTATCGAGACGACCACGTCCGGTGACGGCACGGCGACCATCGGAGATGCCACCGGCGCGACCAAGGCCGTGATCCTGACCGGGTCCGTAAGCAGCGGACAGACCTGGGGCATCGACGCAAAGGTCGGCCCGGCGGCGCCGGCGACCCTGGCCTCGGTGACGGCCACCGGCGATGACGATCTGAACAGCATTGCCGGCCAACTGGCCCAGGCCATCGATGCAGAGGCCGGGTATAGCGCCCGGGCCGACGGGGCGGCCGTCGTGATCACGATGCTTGCGGCCATCAGTGATCCGGCGGATTTTACCGTTACCCCGCGGGCACCGCCGGAGGCCACCGCATCCGCTTCTGATAATGTGCTCGAACCGGTAATCGGCATCACATTGAGCGGGGACGGCACTGCGGCCGTCGACTGGACCGTCACACTGGACGGCACGGACGTTACGGTGACCGGCGGGTCCGGGCTGGCGGTCATTACGTCGGATCTGGCGGATGCCGTCGACGATGCAACCGATTATATCGCCGTTGCCCAAGGCCATACCCTTTTTATCCGCAGGGTCGACGGGGACACCTTCCCGGTGAGCACCACCCTCCCCCTGGGCGGCTTCGCCGATCTGACAGATGTCAGTTTCGAGGCCCAGAAGGTGACCCTGGGCGGCCAGGTGGCCGATGCCCAGCTCTGGGAAATCGAGGTCGATGGGGCGACCGCGTCCTATACCGCCTCGACCGGGGATGCGATTGCCGAAGTCGCCGAGGGGCTGGCCGGCGACATCACCCAGAGCATCACCGGATTTGTCGCCCTGGCCGTGGACAACACCGTAATCATAGCCGCCATCACCGACCGTTTTGTTTCCCTCACCGCCAATGTGCCGGCCGCCGGCGGCAGCATCATCGCCTCGGCCACCACCAGCGCCGCTTCGGTGCCGGTCCGGCTCGGGGACCCCGAGCAGTTTGTCACCGTGGTCTTCCCGGACGGCCCCATCGACTTGGGCGTAGTGGAAGGCGATGAGATTGAGATCGTCAGTGTCGTTGTGCCGGGTACCAACGGGGATGCCGACTGGACCGTGGAGCTGGATCCGGTGGCGTTGCCCCTGGAGGTCACGCCGAATATCTACCGGTATAAGCTGATCATCGATCCGGGCTCCTCCGAGCTGTCCACGGTCATGGTCCAGTACGCGTTTGTCGATGAGTCCTTCAACCTCGACGGGGCGCCCTATGACCTGGATGCCGGCAGCAACAGCGACATCAATGATCCTGAGGAAAACCCGAAAGTCATCCAGCGATTTACGTTAGGCGAGAGCGCTCCCAGCACGATCCGGGTGACGATGCCCGATGCCCCCGACACCTACCCGGATGCCTTTGCCCTCGATCCAGCCACGGTCCTGGATGCGGGAGCTGAATTTGATGACGCCGATGGTGTGGCGGAAAACGGGGTTCAGCTCGCCAACAGCGGCAACTGGATCATCACCCTGGATCCGTTCCGGGATGTGGTTCAGGTCGGCAGCTCCAACGTGTTTGATTTTCCGATTACCGTAGACTTCCCGGAAGGAGAGGACCCGACGCCGTCGGTGACGGTGACCATCGAGTTCGACGAGACTGCCTTTGCCTACACCGGGCCGACCAGCGGCGGCACCCAGGGCGGGGATACCGAAGAACAGATCAACCCCGGATCCACCAACAACCGGACCTTTATGGATGTCGCCTTTTTCCCGAGCACGGGGAGCGAACTGGAGGAACCGCTGATCGAGGATCCGGAAAACGAGTTCATCATCGGCGGTTTCGGCGGCTCGGCGGTCACCTTCTCCGACGATCCGCATAATCTCATCAACCTGGGCGGCGGCCGGTTCCGGTACCTGCTGGAAGGAGACTTTACGGCGGGCGACGTGGAGATCCACTTCATTGCCGACCAGTGGGGCAACGGCATTCTGAACCGGGCCTTTACCCAGACCTTTACGGTCCAGGGGACCACCGCCGATCTGATCAAACGGATCATGGTCCCGGTGCTGGATGAAAACGGGGACCCCACCGGTGACGAAGAAGAAACCATCGTCGCCCTGAACGGCCGCGGCATCGGCCAGGATACCATCAACGAGAACGGATACCTGGAGGTGGTGTTCCGACCCAGCGGCGAGAACAGCATCGAGGCCAGCTCCATCAACGGCGACGAGCTGGAGGTTCGGGACAGCGAGGGGAACCTGGTGCCGCTGGATCCGCAGCCCCAGCGGGTGGGATTGTCCGACACCTATCGGTATCTGTTTACGGCTGCCCTGGAACCGGGACCTTACACTGTGGATATTATGCCCGGCAGCATTTTTGACACCGCCGGGGTCGTCAACCAGCCGGAGACGGAAACGTTCATCGTGGAACAGGCCGTCGCCGCCCTGGCCGATCCTATGGACGGGGATGTGGTCAAGCGGGAGGATCTCAACAGCCGGGGCTACGTCGATGTCACCTTCAACCCGGTCCAGACCTTTGCCAATGATGGCACCGTGCTGACCGAGTCTGCGGTGGACCCGGATTCGATTCTCGACCGCGCGCCTGAAATTACCATTTCCGGTAGTGGCGATGACGACATCGTGGTCGACGGTCAACCGATCCGCCTGGATGGCAGCGACACCTACCGCTATTTCTTTACCGGCAAGTACAGTGATGGCGCGATTACCGTCGAATTCATCTCCGGCTCCTGGCAGGATGCGGACGGCAACCCGATTCAGCAGGAGCAAATCGACGTCACCGATGCCGGCCAGGTGGACATTCCCGATCCGATCCGGGGACGGCCATTCATCGACGTCTCCTTTGATCCCACCAATGGATCGACGGTGGATGCCGACACCATCGATGGTGACGAATTTACCCTCATGGGCGCCGACGGCGAAAACCTCGTGTTTGACCAGGTTCTCCAGGTCGACGAGACCACCTTCCGGTACCTCTACCGGGGTCAGGTCGACACCGGTCCCATGACCGTGACGTTTGTCGCCGGCGCCTGGTCCGATACCGAAGGCAACGACGGCGCAGCCGGTACCGGAACGATCAATGTCATCAGCAGCGCCCAGGTCTTCTTTATCGAACTGTCCGGCGGCATCATCCTCCAGGCCGCCGACCTTTTCGACGAACCGCTCCTGGAGGTCAAGGCATCGGCGGTGTTCGAGGCCGACTTTGAGCGGAAGGTCTTCACCCTGGCGTTCAGCGGGCAACTCAAGGTCATCAAGCTGGGTACCGTGGGGGCGACAGCCGGCCTGTTCGTGCTCGACACCAGCAATACCCTGAGCGACCTGCCCCAGTTCTGGGGGGTGGCCACCCTGGAGACCAATTTCGAGGGCCTGGAGCAGTTCGGCATTTTCCTCTACGCCAAGGGCACCCTGCAGGTCAACACCACCGAGTTTACCAAGATCGAGACCCTGACCCTGCCGGGGATCGGGCCCAACGGCAGCGATGCCACCCGGGTCTTCGAGCTGCCGCCGCTGAGCTTCTCCCTGGAGCTTGCCGGCCTGCTCCGGTTGCGACCGCCGGGCACCGACACCGACCTGGTCCGGATGCAGGGCGGCTTCTATCTGAGCATCAATCCAGAACGGTTCGAGATTTTTGCCACGGCGGAGCTGTCCTTCGGTGTGGGCGACGCCCAGCTCACCTACGGCGAGGCCACCGGCCTGATCGTGATTGTCACGGGATTGGGTGCGGGACAGAACCCCGGGGTGGCCGGCTACCTGTCGGTCCGCGCCGGAGCGTCCCTGGGTCTGCCGGACGTCGGAGATCTGTTCAAGTTGAGCGGATCGGTCACGGTGATGTTCAACACGACGCTCAAGGATCAGATCTTTAACATTCCGGATGCCTTCTTACCGCTCCTGGATGAGGGAGATCCCACCACCATCGAAATTTTCGCCTCCGCGCCCAGCCTGGACGGCCAGCGAAATCCGAGAGCACCGCCGGGCGGAGAAGTGTATGTCCAGGCCAGCATTCAGGCCGAGCTGAGCATCGGCGGGGTGATCACCCTTATCGGTTTCGTCCAGATCGAGGTCGCTGTGGGCGCAGACGGTGCCCGTCTGGAGGTAACCGGCGCGGTGAGCACCAAGATCGCCTTCCTGGGGTCCCTCACCGGCACCGTGAATCTGGCCATCTTCATCGGGCCCCGGACCGGGATCGTGGGCCGCGTATTCCTGGCCCTTTCCAGCAATGACATTCCGGGTATCAATATCAACGGTGTCTTCCTCCTGGAGATCAACACGTTTACAGAAGTCGATGCGGTCGAGCGGACCATTGAGACCTTTAAAATCAAAGAAAAGACGTTATTTGCAGGCACCGCAAAGGAGCGGATCGTATTCGACGGATTTGAGCGGGACGAGGCCGGAAACCTGGTGGTGGTCGCGGAGCAGGTCGGTGTGGTGGGCGGCTTCCGGCTGGTGCTCGGCGGTGAACTGAACATCGCCGATATCCTGGTCATCCAGGCCGAGGTGAAGTTCCGGCTGGAGCTGGCCGGAGACAATCCGGGCATCGAACTGATCCTGAACGGGATGATGAAGCTCGGCCCCCTCGGCGAGGTCAGGCTGGTGGACAGCGGGTTCCGGATCAACGGGGACGGGCTGGTGGCCCGGCTTGACCTGCAGATCGAAGGCGGGTTCGGTGGGGATGTCGGCCTGGCGTTCGACGTGTCCGCGCTGTTGACGCTCAATACCACCGGGCGCGTCCAGTCCCTCGGGTCCAGCACCGTGGATCCCGGGTTCCGGCTGAGGCTGGAGGGGAGCGTGACGTTCCTCGGATTCGCCAAGGCCCAAGGGATGGTGGACATCATCATTGCCCAGGATATCTTTCAGCTCGAGTTTGCCGTCTCGTTTAACCTGGGCGGATTGGTGTTCGAGGCCAGCGGTGGGGCGGCCATTGTGGGCGGCGATGATCCGGGCTTCGTGCTCAAACTGAACGTGCGGGCGGTGGCCGATATCGATGTCTTCTACATCGAGGCGTCCGGACGCTTCGAGCTGAACACCACCAACACCCAGCGCCTGGGTGTGGCCGGCAATTCATTTCTATTGGAGCTGTCCGGAAAGGTGGAGATCCTCAAGGTCCTGAAGATGGACGCCACTTTCCGGGTGGAGGTCCAGGACAACGAATGGTCGTTCATGCTGAGCGCATCCATCGACTTTTTCGGCATCGTCAAACTCGACGGCAGCCTCTACCTGGATTCCAAGGGAAATTTCGATCTCCAGCTTCGGGGCCGGATGGTGCTGGGGTCGAGTTCGTTCGGCCTGATCGGCGAATTCCATTTCCGGGTCCGGTCGGAGGTGCTTTCCGATGCCATCGGGAACCCCTACTTCATCTTCGAGCTGAGCGGTGGCGCCTCGGTCAAGGCCAAGGTGTTCGGCATCACCCTGGCCGGTCTGAGCCTCGATTTCTCCTTCCGTGCCGAGGGCAACGGCCGAGTGCCCATCGTGCTCAGCATCACGGTCAAGGTCAAAATCCTGTTTGTGAAGGTCAAGAAAACCGCCCGATTCAAAGTCGGCGTCCTGGAGCTGCCCAAACCGGTCTTCCTGGGCGGCCAGGCGGGGGATCCCAGGGGTTGGAACCCGGACACGGGCGGCCCCCTCCATCTGAATGTCGGTGACCGAAAGGGGGATCGCAATATCGCCGTCGACGACAACGACGAGCCGTTTATCATCGAGCAGCTCGGCGGCGCCGGTGGCAAGGCGCTGATCAAGGTGACCGCCTTCGGCCGCAGCAACATCTTCGACAACGTCACCAACATCGTTGCCGATTTCGGCCCGGGCAACGATTCGTTCCGCGTGCTGTCCGGTGTCACCGTTCCGGTGAGCGTCCGTGGCGGCAGCGGACAGGACGTGCTCATCTATGAGGGCAGCGGTGCCGCCGACATCTTCGGCGACGGCGGTTCCGATTATATCGAAATCAACGGTCCGGCGGACGTTTTCGTGGCCGGCGGCAACGAGTCGAGCACACCCGATGATCCAAAGGGTGATTATATCGTGCACACCGGCACCGGCACGGCCGTCATCGATGGCGGCAACGGGGATGACCGCATCTTCGGCGGCACGGAAAACGACATCCTGGTCGGAAACGGCGGCCACGACGACATCACGGGTCCGGCGGCCGAAGTATACGGAGATTACCCCCGGGCGGGACTGGGCATCTCCAACAGCGGCTCGTCGGGAGACGATCTGGTCACTCTGACCGTGGACGATCCGGCCGCTATTGTGGATATGGGCGGCAACACATCGGCAGAAGGAGACACCCTGGAGCTCTTCGGGCGGCCCGAGGGGGATCGTTTCGAGATTAAGCCGGTGGGCGGCCAGGCCGGCCGGGTCGATATCGTTGTTGCCACGGCGGCGGCTCCGGGCAACACCGAGGTACGCGCCGTCAGTGGTCTCGAACATCTCGAAATCGACGGGCGCGGTGGGGCCGACACCTTCACGGTGCGAGACATGGAGAACGCCGGCTTGCGCAGCTTTGTCATCAGTATGGGCCGGCGCTACACGGTCAACGGCACCCGGATCATCGTGGAAGATATCGACGGCAAGAAGTTCAACCGTGAAGTCCCCAACGCCGTGGCCTTCGATGACAATGCGGCCGACAGCGTGTTGATCGAAGGCGATGACGGAATCGACGAGTTCGAGCTTCGGGCCGCCGTGGCGGATCCCGATAGCGGGTTCTTCACGGAGGTTGGCGTGGCGCGCACCACGGGCGGCACCACCTATGAAGTGATCATTGGCCAAAGCATCCGGGCCGAAGGCGATGCCCTCACGGTGGACGCCAAGGCCGGAGATGATGTCATGGATGCGGCCCGGTTGGGCTATGCGGACCCGGAGGAGGGGACGCGTCAGACCGACCAGATCGCTCTGACCCTGATCGGCGGCAGCGGCGACGACCGGCTCATCGGCACCCCCTTTGAAGACGTCCTGGACAGCGGTACGGGCAGCGATACGGTCACGGGCGGTGAGTCCCGGGATATCTTCCTTGATGCCAGCCTTCCGGGATCGGGTGATGTGGACACCCTGGTGGAACGTTTCGATGCCGACATTACCCTGACCGACAGCACCCTGATCACCGGTGAGATCCTGGGTGACGGCCGGGTGCAGATCATTACGGTAACCGACGGGATTCAGGCCGGCCCGGAGATCCAGCGGGTGCAGCACAGCGCCACCGGCGGCACCTTCAAACTGATTTTCGATGGTGAGGCCACCGACGACATCGCCTACAACGCCCCGGCAGCGGTGGTGGAATTCCGACTCCAGAGCCTGCCCGACATTGCCGACGTGGCGGTCACCCGGACCGGCGACGGCAGCGAGAAGCGTCCCTACACCTGGACCATTGCCTTTATCGATGCCTTAAACTCGGGCGGCGATCCCATCGATGTGCCGGCCCTCGAAGTGGATGCGGCCGACCTCACACCGGTAAACGCACAGGCAACGGTGGCGGTCATCGAAGACGCCGTCACGCTGGATGACGACATCCCCGAGGTCCAGCGGATTACCCACAGCGGTGCGGGCGGCAGTTTCGAGCTGTTCTTCGACATCCTGCCGGACGACACGATCAGCGTTCCCTACAATGCCACGGCCGGTCAGCTCGACGCCCTGCTCGAATCCCTGGAGGCCATGGGACACGTGCAGGTGACCCGGGTGACCACCACCCCCTACACCTGGGAGATCACCTTCTTTACCGAGGATAACGAGCCGGCCCGGATGCCCCAGCTCCGTGCCGAAGACGGAAGCCTGCAGCCCGGTGGGCTCATCGGCAACTCCCCCACGGAAGCCGAGCTGGACCAGACCTTCAATGAAGACGATCCGATCATGCGATTGCTGGATACGGCCGATCGTTATCGGGCCGGTGCCATCGTCGAAGATCTCAAGTCGATTTTCGAGGTGGCCGAAATCAGCGGCGGCGGTGGGCGCAACATCCTGGTCATTGGCGATGTGGACGGCTCCGTCGGCGTGGGCAACGCCCAGATCCCGGTGTCTGATTGGACCGGCAAGGCTACCCTGGACAACCGGGGCAATGCCACCCTCGATGAGACCGGTTTCCTCAACGAGCTTTACATCATTAATCTGGTCGGCATCGGCGGGACCCAGGTGGCGGTACGGGACAGCGGTGAGGGCAGCGGCACCGACGAGATCATCGTCAACGACACCAACGAGTCCGATGTGATCACCCTCAATGCCGTGGGCAGTGGCGAGAACCGGACCGGAGCGGCCGTGTTTGACAGTGCATCGGCACCGTCGGTGGACATCGTCACTTTCCGGGCCATTGAACGGGTCACCCTCAATGCCCTGGGCGGGGACGACCGCCTGATCAGCAACGACACCGCGGCGGTGACCGTCGTGAACCTGGGCGGTGGCGACGATGCCATTGTCATCGGCACCGTACCGTTGATCCCCGACACCGGCAACCGTACCCTGGAATTCCCGGAAGGGGTACCGGTGGTGGATACGGAAAATCTGACCAACGGCAACTCCAACTTCCTGTATATTCTCGGCGAAGACCAGAACGACGAGTTCGAGGTGAACTTCAACCGGGCCCAGCTATTCCTCCACGGGGGCAGCGGAGACGACCGCTTCCTGCTCAAAACCTTCCTCGTGCTCAAGGAGAACGCCGACAATCCGGACGAGACCACCAACCTGTCCAATGTCTTTGGCGGCACCGGTTCTAACCGGTACAGCTACCTTGAAAACGGACCGGTAAAGATCAACGGCGGCCCCGGCATCGACTCCCTGGTCATCGTGGGCACGCCCATCGGAGACACGTTTGTGATCACCGAAACGGCCGTCGCCGGCGCCGGTCGCCTGGTCTCCTTCCGCGGCATCGAGGCCCTGGAAATTTTCGGGGCCGGTGGTGCGGATCACATCTACCTGCTGAGTACCAGCGAGCTCTTTACCACCACCATCAACGGCGGCAGCGGCGATGATGTCATACACCTGGGCGGCGATCATCCGCCGCTGGTCTTTGACCCGCCGGAATTTACCTACCAGCCGCCGGCCATCCAGGTGGAACTGCCCCCGACCCTGGAGTTTGTCCAGGAGGTGAAACGCTTCGGCAACTTTACCTTCGAGTTCCGCCTCGGGTTCTGGGAATCGATCATCTCCACCTTCATCGGCGCCAACTCCTTTGTCGAGCAGGCCCAGCGGGCCGTGGAGCGGACCATCCACGGGTGGTTCGACACCTGGAAGCTGAACATTCCGAATTTCCGAAACCCGACGCTGGAATTCGCCATCAGTTCGGCCACCGAATACACCAAACGCTTCCTGGGCATTGTCATATCGCGGAAGATCCGTGTCCGGGTCAGGTGGCCTACGAACGGGGTGTCCTGGTATCGCGCTCCACCCAGGTCCAGCCAAAGCCGATCACCGTGGATCCGCCGCCCTTTGCCTATAAACAACCGGCCCAGTTCACCGTAGGGGACATCAAGGGCCGCGTCATCATCAAGGGCGGAGAAGGCTTCGAGGAGTCCGGCGACACCCTGATCTTCCACAACGGGGCGGGGGCCAGCGAAACCGGCCTGATCACCCATCGGGTGGTGCCGCGGTTTACCCAGACCGGCATCGATCCGGATACCGGAGAACCGATTTTCGAGCAGCAGCTTGATGAAAACGACCAGCCGATTGCCGATACCTTCCAGTCCATTGAAGGCTTCGGTCTCAACATCCCGCTGGAGGGGTTTGTCGGCCCCGATACGGTACGCACCTTCGGTGTGCTGGTCGAGGCGGTCGAACACCTGGATCTGAGGCTGGCCGATGAACAGCCGCCGCTCACCAACAGCGCCAACCGGGACGACACCGTGTACGTGGCCCTCCTCGAGCAGCGGAATTCCGAAATTCGGGGACCCCCGGATGCGCCAGCCAATCCCCTCCTTTCGGATGCCGAGCCGATGCGCCTGACCATCGTCACCGGTGAGGGTGACGACCACGTTTTCCTGAGACAGATCACCGGTGATACCACGGTCCTGGGCGGGCCCGGCATCGACCATCTCACCTTGTCCGACTCCAATGTCAACAAAACTCTGGGCGGCCTAAACGCCCGCATCCTCTATGACGGGGACGGCCATATCGACGAACAGACTCGACGAGTGGCCAACCTGACCGAAATCGGTTTCCCCGAGGACCTGGAGCTCCCCGACGTTTTTGCCAATACCGGCGATCCCGACACCGCCCAATCCTTCACAGATGCCCGCGGCAATGAAGTGCTCTACTGGGATGCCGATTTGCAGCCCATTCTTTTCCAGGAGGCGCAAGGCCTCGCGCTCCGCACCGTGGTCCTGAGAGATGACGGCGATATCGTCACCGACCTGGTCCGGGAAGAGGGCGTGCCCGAGGAGGGGGTGCAGGAGACGGGACGGCATAAAGCCAACGACCTGGAGAACTCCTCTTCCTGAACGCGGCCCTGGAGGAGGTCACGGTCGACCATTCGAGCCTGGATGATGTGCCGGCCGACCAGCTGATTCCGGTGATCGTGGCACCCACCGACCCACGCGGCACAGGTACAACACGAAATGTCTATCTCGATGCCGACGCCAACCGGGTGTTCCGGCGGTACAGCGGCGACCTGCGCAACCGGCCGTCGATACTGACCGATTATAACGAGCCGAGCCGCCGACCGGTGTACATCGACGGCGAGGGCAACCGAACCTTCGATCGGCTCGATCCGGACGGCTTCCCCCACAAGGTGTCGTTCGTGACCGACTTTGACAATGGCACCCCGCTGTACGTCGACAGTCGCGGGTTGAGGACCGAAATGGACCCGGCCGTCCTGGTCGTGGACGAGTTCGGGCCGGATATTACGGTCTATCAGCGTCCCGTGGGGTCGGCACGATTCGGCTCCATCCTTGTGGAGGTCAGCAAGGACGGCGCCACCTGGGTTGCCACGAACACCACCTATGATGTCGGCATTCCCGGGGATGAGAATCGCTCCGGCACCTACGTCCGCTCCTATGAAATTCCGGGAGCATACGGATCCGGTTTGGATCAGCAGTACAAATTCCTCCGCATCCGCCACCTCCCCGGCCAGCCGGCCTTCCAGCTCGATGCGGTCGGCCTCCCGAGGGGTCACGGCGGTCCGGAGAACAGCACCAAAGAAACCGCCTTCCTGTCCGCGATTGTGGACGAGTTCAACGAAACCACCGTCCCCGACAGTGAACTGCCCGGTGCCGCCGGCGCGCCCAACAGCATTTTTGCCAATGTCGACAGCGGCGAGAGGATCGTCTACCGGTCCACCGGGCTCGGCCTGCCGGCCCTGATCCAGATCAACCGCAGCCAAGTCCAGCCGTTTACCCGGACCGAGGACTTCCGATTCGCCGATCCTTCGGCAGCGGTGGATCACCTGGTGGTGAACGGTGTCGACGAAGCCGGTGTCGACGGAATACTGGATACCATCGACATTGCGGCCGACAGCCTGGATCCCGACGGAAAGATCCTCTACAAGTCCGGGACACGGACGGACGTCTTTACCGGAAACCCCGTGCCCGTGACCCTCACTCTGGCCCAGACGCCGGTGGACCGCCGCCTGGTGACGGCGGTGGGATTCCGAGCGTTTACGGCGTTTACGGCCGATGCGGTCAGAGACACCATTACGTTGAACAGCAACGTGGTGGGGCCGCTGACCCTGGTGGCCGAATATCTGACCAGAGACGGCAAAACCCGCACCCAGAAGTTTGAATACACCGCCGGAGCGAGCCGGACCCTTTCCCTGTGGGGGGATCTTGGCAACAGCGGTAGTGTGAGCATCACCACGCCGGAAGCGTTGATTCAGGGGACCCATATTACGGTCAGCGGAAGGGTCGTCACATTGACCGGATCGGCCACCTCCCTGGTCGACGTGGTGGTCAACTACCCCCTGGAGGAGCGGGTCTATGTGGGCGGTGAACCGGTCCTGGAAGTGTTCGTCAACGATCTGAACGAATTTGATATCCGGGCCGTTGCCCATGACGGGTCCGAGCAGGTCTTCGACCTGTACACGGGCGATCCGGTGCTGAATCCGTTAGATACTCAACTCCGGCACGAAGCGGGAACACCCGTGCAGCACATGGCCGGTGACCCGGCACTGCATTATCGCGGGGAGGTGCAACGGTGGCTGGGTGACGAGCCGGTCTATGATGAAAACGGCGATCCGGTCCTCAACTATGATGGGGCGATCTTCCGACACCAGCCGGGCCAGGTCAAGATCCACGACCGGCGGGACCTGGTGTTCGTTCCCGATGTCCTGACCGCTGCCTACGATCCGGGCAACCGGATTCTGCCCCTGACGGCCGATCAACTGGTACTGAACCCCAACAGCGGCGTGTCGGGCTGGACCCTGGACTTTGACCGTTCCGGGACCGTGGCGGACCCCATCGATCCGAGCCGCCAGATCTCTCTGGCTCCTGACCGGGTCGTGTCCGTATCCGTCTCCAGCGATCGGGGGATTTTTGCCCTGTACGAGGGAGCCGGATTTACCCTGAACCGGAGCAGCGGTCTGCTGACCCTGGATCCCATCGATCCGGCACGGATCGCCGGCAATGTGACCCTGGAAGTGAATCTGGCACTCCTGGCATTTCACGTTCCGGGAGACTCCAAGGTCACCTTCGGGGACGAGGATGTGGCACCGGACGATCCGGTGGTCAATGCCAGCGGCGGCAATTTCGTGCTGGGCATTGCCGATGACGGGGAAACGGTACTGACCTACACCGACAGCCGGAGCGAGGCGGACACCGATCCGACCAAGGTCTACTATCGGAACAGCAAGGGACAGATCATCAAACACCGCCGCGGCGAGCCGCTGTTTGTCGAGGTGAGCCCGGTAGAGTTTACCGAGGCCGTCTTTTCCGACGCCGAGCTGAGCACGCCGGTGCCCATGCGGCACACCGGAAAAGAGCCGAGGATCTATTTCGGGGGTGAGCCGGTGCTGTACACCGCGACCGATCCGGTGCCCCAAGCCCTCGAGGTGCATCGGATCGCCTTGAGCGTGGCCCCCGAAGACATCCTGTACACCAATGCCCTCTTCGATCCCACAGCCGTCACCAACGACCGGGTCGAGATCGATGTCAGTTCCGGCCGGAACGATTTCACCGTAGCCGCCACCCACGCCGGCGCCACCACCCTCACTACCGGCAGCAGTGATGACCGGATTGCGGTGCGCCGCACCGCCGGCAACCTGTCCGTCGATTCCGGCAGTGGCGGGGACACGGTGTTCGTGGGCAGCATGGCTGGATTCTGGAGGATACCGGTCGATTCCAACACGGTCGAATTTCTCAATATCAACGGCGATGTCAACGGCATCCACGGGGCGCTGACCGTCAACGGCGGCGAGCAGGATGTCATCGACCGCCTGATGGTGGATGACACGGGCGATGCGGGTGACAACATCGGCCAGCTGAGCGCCTCTCAGATCACCGGTCTGGGGATGACCGCCGGCATCACCTACGCCCACTTCGAGGCGGTCGTCACAGGGCTCGGCGACGGCAACGATCAGTTCACCGTGACCGGCACCACCGACGGGGTGATTACAACGGTCCACGGTACCGGTGGCAGCGATACACTGGTGGTTGACGGTGGCGGCGGTCCGACGGCCCCGCTGGTGATTTATGGGGACACATCCGCACCGGCTCCCGGCAATTACACCGGGGCTACCCTTGTGGCCGACAATCCGGCCGGCGATGTCATTGACGCCTCCGCTGCCACCCGGACGGTCATTATCCACGGCGAACCGGGCAATGACACCATCACCGGTGGCCAGGCGGGTGACATAATCACCGGCGGATCCGACGATGACACCATCGCCGGTGGAGACGGCGCTGACACCATCTACGGCGATTCCGGTTTCAATGTCCATCTGGAGAGCTGGGACAATACGCTGGTGGCTGCCGCTGACGCGGGCCGGGACGAGATCCATGGTGACGACGGTGAAGACACCCTCTTTGGTGAGGGCGATGACGATACCCTGTTCGGCGATGACTCTGGCGACGATATCTTCGGCGGTGAAGACGATGACACGATCTGGGGCGGTGCAGGCGTTGATGTCATCCTCGGCGGCGCCGGAAATGACACCATCGATGCCGGCGTGGGCAACGACATCGTATTTGCCGACACGGGCGACATCACGGATGACGCCTACGTGGGACCGATACGCCTGACGGACGGAAACGATATCGTGACCGGCGGCATCGGCAACGATCTTCTGGTGGGCAACGGCGGGGATGATCAGATCAGCGGTGATGCGGGCGAAGATATCCTGATCGGCGACGGTGTCCTTCTGGGGATCGGCAGTACCGATCCGGATGCCTTCAACACGGGTGGTGTCGGCGATGTCAGCGATACGAACCTGGGTTCGGGAGGCGAGGACACCCTGACCGGCGGCCCGGGCGATGACCTCATTTACGCCGGCCCGGGCGATGACGACATCGACGGCGGTGACGACCAAGACACCATCTTCGCCGAGGACGATGCGGACACGGTCACCGGTGGCGCCGGCATCGATCTGATCCGGGGCAACGCCGGCAATGATGTTATCGACGGCAACGGCGGCAACGATGAGATCTACGGCGATGAGGGCGCTGACACGATCCACGGCAACCTGGGCCTTGACGAGATTGACGGCGGCAGCGGGCCGGACGAGATCTGGGGCGACGACGACAACGACACCATCCTGGGCGGCCCGGATAACGACACCATCCACGGCGGCGGCGGATCGGATGACATCGACGGTGGCACCGGCGCCGATGAGATTCATGGCGATGAGGACGCCGACACCATCCATGGCAGCCTGGGCCATGACGAAATTTACGGCGGCCTCGGACCTGACGAGATCTGGGGTGGCGACGACAACGACACCATCCTGGGCGGTGCCGACAACGATACCATTTACGGTGGTGGCCATGACGATCTCATTTTCGGCAATACCGGCGAAGACCTCCTGTACGGCGACACCGGCAACGACGACATTTACGGTAACGAGGAGGACGACACCATTTCCGGCGGTGAGGATGACGATTTTCTGGTCGGCGGCGACGGTGACGACCTGATCACGGGCGATGCCGGCAACGACGTCATGTGGGGCGGCTTCAAGAAGCACAACCGCCCATCCTTTGATTTGGCCAGCGGCATCAATTTTACCAACCCGCCGGGCTTTGATCTGTACGAGGGGATCTACCCGACCGGGTTTGTCCCGCCGTGGATTACGCCGGTGGTGCTCAACGGGATGTCCATCGACGGCGATGACAACGACGGCATCGATGAAATGTACGGAAATGCCGGTACGGACTGGATGTTTGGCGGTGCCGAAGACGACATCGTCCACGGCGGGCCCGGTGACGACTACGTCGACGGCGGTTTGGGCGTCGACGACGTTCGGGGCCAGGGCGGCGACGATATCGTCCGCGGCGGCGGCGGCTCCGAAGCGGTCCTCGGCGACTACCAGGTCGACCCCGGCGATGACCCGGTGATCTTCGGAGACGAGGGCATCGACCAGGTGTACGGTGACGCCGGCAGCGACTTCCTCTTCGGCGGGCCTACCCCCGCATTACCGGTGGAGCCGGGGCTCGACGGCCGGTTGGAGCAAACATCAGGTCAACGGCTCTACGGCGGGGACGGCATCGATTTTCTCTACGCCTGGGCGGCCCTCACGCTCACCGATAACGGCTTTGAAGGGGAGTATGCCCTGAAGGGCGACGAGCTGCACGGCGGCGCCGGTGGCGACTGGCTGTGGGGCAACCTGCGCCAGGACATCCTGCTGGGCGACAGCGGCAACGACTTCCTGCACGGCGACTATCTCTCCGGGCAGTTCTATGCCGCCAGCGAGGCGGCCGACATCTTCGGGGCGGCCGACCGGCTGCTGGGCGGATCCGGGGAAGACCAGCTCCTCGGTGGTGGTGGAGACGATGAACTGCGGGGCGGCGCCAATACCGACTGGCTCGAAGGGCAGGGCGGCAACGACACCCTCTTGGGCGGTACCGATATCGACTTTATGGTGCTCGATACCCGGCGTGTATATTTCGCGCCCGACGGTGTCGGTGAAGACGATGTGCTCCCGCCGGTGGATCAGCTCGAGACAGCGGTCGATACCTTCGACGGATACTACGGCAATGAATTCCGCGGCGATCTGGGTCTCGATGATGCCACCGACATCATGCTCATCGAAGGCACCAACCAGCGTGACACCATCCTCATCGGCCAGCTCGCCGACGGCCGGATCCATGTGAACTTCACGACGCAAAATCCATCTACCGGGGCTGTGGAGTCATGGCAGATCATTGCGCCGTGGCGTGCCAATGTGACCGATGCCGTGACCACCCAGGACTATTTCGATCCGCTGCAACCGCTCGATCCGCTGGGAGCGCCTTTGGTCGAGCAGTTCCGCATCTCGGGACTGATGCGCGATGACGAGATCCGATTCGTGGCCGAGCCCTACGTGGCCTACGACGGCACACCCGCGGCCGTCACCGTCTTCCCACTGGATATCGGCGATCTGAATGCGCGTAGCGATGATTTTGTCGGTGTGATCGACGGCGGTCCGGGTGACGATGTGCTGTCCGGGACGGCCGGACGCGACCGGATCGATGGCGGCAGCGGGAGCGACACCATATACGGTTTGGCCGGTGACGACCGGTTGTGGGGCGACAGCACCGCCGGCAGCGAGACCCCTGCCAATGATGACTACGATATCTTCTTCGGCGGCCGGGGTGACGACGACCTCATCGGAGGTCCGGGCATCAATGATCTGTATGCCTGGACGCAGCACCCGCTTCCCGCAGGGGACACCCAGTTCGGTGTGTTCGTCAACGGAGATGATCCCGCCGGGCCGGTCTTCGACGATGACGGCGACCTCGACGGTGACGGGCTCCTCGATGATGATCCCACCAGACCGGCTCGCATCCTGGAAGACACCGGCCTCGACCGGATGCTTGGGTCGCAGCTGGATGACCGGCTCTACGGCGGCACCGGCGTGGTCTTTATGTACGGCAACGGGGGAGACGACGTCTACTACCGGGCCGATGGCAGCGAGTTCCAGTCCATTGACGGGGGACTGGGCGGCGACGAGTGGAAAGAATATGCCAAGGAAAACGGCAAGGTCTGGTACGTGGGCGGCACCGATGCGGATGACGTGATGACCGTCGATTTCGTCACCGAGCCGGGATTGCTCCGTGACCATCATCTGGTCACCCGATTGACCGACAACAATGGGAACTACAGCTTTGCCGCCCAGGTCCGGCTCGATTTCGGCGCCGTGGATGAGGACGGCAACCCCGTGTGGGATGCCCAGGATGCCATCGCCGATCTCGATGCGTTGGCCCAGCGGGGGGAAGACCAAAATCCCGAGAACCCGGACCCGGGCATCCCCGTAGGTACGGCGTCCACCTCCACCCAGGCGCTCGTGGATACGGGCCAGCTCGACGGCTTGCTGCCTCCCGAGGGGGACTTTGATGTCATCCTGGTGGACGGCCTGGGGGGCAACGACCGGATCGACGTGGGGCCCACCGTACAGAAGACCGTGTGGATCGACGGCGGCCCCGGTGACGATCGCGTCACCATTACCGGCGGCAATGCCATCCTCGTGGACAAGTCCGAGCACGGCGTCCGCAACGACAGCTCCGAGACAGCCTACGATCTTGGAACGGACCTGGCAGAGAGCGCTGTCTTTGCGGGACTTACCATCGACAATCCCGAAGACCTGGATTGGTACCGGTTCAGTCTGGAGAGTATCAACCCCGGCGCCCAACTGATTCTGTCGAGCCGGTCCGAGAAAGATGGCCTGGAGCTTGCCTTGTTCGAGCTGGAAACGGGCGACAGCGTTGCCCTCAGTCCGTCGCTCCAGCTCGGCCGGGACCGTACCGATCTGGAAGTGTCCCACGATACCATCGAAACCGCCTATGACCTGGGAGACATCGAGAATCTCAACCGGGTAACCGGGCTCACCATCCACGAAGGGCCGACGGAGACGGTTCCAAACCCGGGAGACGTCGATGTCTTCGAGATCACCCTCTTCCGGGACGGCATCAACGGGGACCGCATTAACCTGGTGAAAAGCGACACCGAGGACCAGGTCCGCATCGACCTGCTCGACGAGGAGGGTAATGTCGTCGCCGCTGATGCGGAGACTGCACCGATCGTCAGGGTCATCGACCTGGACGGTCTGGACGCCGGAACGTATTATCTCCGCGTTCTGACCCTGGGCGCCCCCGCCCGTTATGAACTGGCGTTCCAGGTGCCGGAACTGCGCACGACCGAGTCCACCTACAGTGACATCGCCAATGGCGCAAGTGACCGCGCACTGCACCTGGGCACCCAGTCGCTGTTCCCGAGAGTCACCGGTTCGGTGCTCCAGGCCGGAGCCGAAAAGTGGTATTCTTTTGACCTGCAACGCGACGGCGAACTCGACGATGTCATTCGTCTGACGTCCACGCCGGGGCCGATGCAGATGGCGTTGATTGCGATCGATGATGCGCTCGTTGAGACGGAACTTGCGACCACCTCCCTCGACCCGGATGGAGTCGCCGAATTGAATCTGAATGGGCAAGCCCCGGGTACGTACCACCTCAAGGTTTTCGGCGCCGTCAATCCGGACGGGACCGGGTTTGAATTGTCCCCTGGGGACAAGCCGACGGACCGCACCATCGTCGAAACCGAAACGGAGGTGGGCGGCGCTCCCGTATTTACCCGCGAGGAAATCCGCACGGTCCGGGAATACGGCCAGAGCCTCGTGGATCTCTCCGGCAAGCAAATCTCTGCCCTGGATCTTTCCACCCTCGATGCCGGTAAGGCGTATCTCCTGCGGGTGACCTCGCCCAACCGGCTACCCACCATCTATGATCTGTCCTTCGATCTCGGGGACGGTAACGATCCGCGCGACAATGAGACCAACCTCTCGGCCAAAACGACGGTGACGCGCAGGGATGTGATTCTGGGCGGAGCAGGCCATGACGCCCTCCAGGGCGGTCCCGGAGAGGACTGGATCTTCGGCGGCCCGGGGAACGACGTTCTTTCAGGGGGCTACGATCGGCAGGCTGAAGATCTTCTGTTTGGCGAGGAGGGAGACGACGCCTTCCAGATTCTGCCCGACGGGCTGCCCTTTATCAGAGGCACCCAGGAGACCTATGTGCCGACCCTCACCGACCGCTTCGACGGCGGCCCCGGGAATGACCGGGTCCTGTTTCAGGGCGGGGACTATGACCGGTTGTCACGGCCCGTACCGGACCTCGTGTCCATCCGCTGGAACCGTTTCCTGCAGCGTTATGAATTTACCGCAGTGCCGTGGGATATTGCCAACCAGCAGTTCGACGTTGACCAGCAGGTGGTCAACGCCACCAAGCCCGGACCTCTGGACGGATGGGTGGGAACGGTAACATTCAGTATCCGCGTACCGGATCCGGAACAACCCGAGCGTGGCTTCGTCGATATCCTTGCCAATATCGACGCCACCGACATCACCGGTGTTGCCGGCGATATTCAGGCAGCGCTCAATGCCGAATTCGGGTTCGACGCGGACGGAAACCCCGTCGTCACGGTCGAATTCCCCGACGGTGTCCTGCGCGTCCGGACAAAGGGCGTTGGACTTGAGCTGCGCGCCGATAAAAATGATGCCATGGTCACGGTGATGGGCTTTGCCCCGTTGTCGTCGGCCTCGCCGATCTACCATCAGACCTACGCCTTCTATCAGACCATCAGCGTCGAAAAAACGGTCATCGATACCCGGGCCGGTGACGACATGGTCCGCGCCGATACCGAGTACGCGTTCCCGAATGTGCCCGGCGAGTGGGGTATCGACCCGGGTGACTACGAGCAGCGGGCCCTGATCGGCGGCCTGGAAATCTACGGTGGCGACGGAAACGACATGCTGTTCGGCGGCGCACAGGGCGACCATATTTACGGCGGTGCCGATTCCGACGTGATCTTCGGCGGCGGGGGTGACGACGTGCTCTTCGGTGGCCCAGGGCGCGATTTTGTGGTCGGCAACACCTCCCTGGTGCCGGATGCCTACGAATTTACCTCGCGCGGCGGCCGGCTCGATCGAAACGACCTCGTCAGCACCGCGGCCCTGTTGCCGTCCCTGCGGGCCGGAACGACCATCGAGGGGTTGAACCTGGACCTCGACGACAACGGCGACTGGTATGTGATCGCAGCCCCGGAGGCGGTCAACTACTTTGGTGAAGCCAACGGTGCGCTGCTGACCAACGACATGATCGCGGTTCCCGAGGTGGTGCCGGCCGAGGGCGGTGTGATACCGACCGGGCGTTACCTGCGGTCCTACCTATTTGCAGCGGAAAACATCGCCGCCGCAGGCGAACCCTTGGATCTGGTGCCGCGTGAGCGGTTCTTCGGCGTGCCGGATTACTACCTGCTCCACGTGACACACCAGCTCGAGCCCTCGGCGGCCACGGCCGGAAAGGCGGTGGAACTGGACGGCATCGATGACACACTCGTGGTAGACGACACCGAACCCGGCACGGCCATTGGCCCACTCGACATTACCCGCCAGTTGACCCTCGATGTCTGGTTCAAGCTGGACGAATCGGTGGGCAGCGCTGACGGAAGCCTGAGCTTCGATGGCACCGCCACGTGGATGCCGATCATTTTCAAGGGTGACGACGTCACCCTGTTGACAACCGACCGCAACTATTCATTGTGGCTCAATGAAGACGGCTACCTGCATTTCACGTCGGCCAACGGCCAGGCGCAGGACGGCGTGGTAAATACCGCGCCCGGTATCATCAGGGCCGGCCAGTGGTACCACGTCAGTGGGGTGATGGATCGGGATGCCGGCACCATGTCGATTTACGTCAACGGTGCCCCGGCAAACCCGCTGCCCGGTACCGTGGGCAACACCGACGCTGTCACTCCTGACTCAAGTGCCCTGCACATCGGTACCACATCGCAGGTCGTCGTAAATTACACCCCGTTTAAAGGTGTCATCGATGAAGTGCGCGTGTGGAATGTCGCGCGCGACGCGACCGAGATCGAGCGGGATTATCTACGCGTGGTCGATACGGACGCCGAGGGGATGGTTGGATACTGGCGCTTCTCGGAAACCGCGGGGCTTAATTTCGCTGACAGCACGGCCAACGGTAGCGACGCCGCCCTCGACCAGGGGGATTACGGAAATGTTGTAGAGTCGGAAGCGCACGCCCCCGGCAGGGAATTGGTCACACCGTACGGCATCGGCGAATATCAGATTATATTCAAGAGGCCCCTGGGCGAAAGCGTCCATGTGTCGGGCGAGGAGGCGTTACAGGTCCTGTCGGCGCAGGAGCTGGGCGGCCAGCCGGTGATGTTCGGGCTTGGCGACATCGACGGCAACGGTTTTAGCGACGCGGTCGTGTCGGTACGCGACCTGGTTCTGAACGAAGATGGCAGTACCAGCAATTTCGCGCGCATCGCATTCGGCACGGCAAACGGTTTCGACCCGCGGCCCAACTGGGACGGCGATTCGGAAACGGTCGATCCGGCCCTCACACTGCTGCTGCCGGCGCCGCTATTGTCCGGCACACCGGAGAGCCGGACGTTGATTTCGGGGGCGGGCGACGTCGATGGTGACGGATATGACGACATTGTCGTTTCCGTAACCGAGGAAAGCGGCAGCACGGTTTATTTGGTGTTCGGGCGTGACAACTGGGCCTTGGGCAATGTGGAGGAGGACGCCGACATCCTCGACGTGACGGCGCCCGATCCCAATACCATCGTCATCAGCGATTTTACCGGTCCTGTCACCGCGCTCGGCGCCAACGATGTAACCCCGAAGATCGGCAACGGGTTGAACATCAGTTTCTACGACCTCGAAACACCGTATTATGATTTCGTCGGTCTGTCGCCGGAATACACGTCGATCGCGCCGGAGCTAACCTACTCCAATGTCATCCCGGGCACATTGTTTTTCGACGGTGATGACCACGTGGATGTGGCAGACAGCGCGAGCCTCTCGCTCACCGGGTCCTCCACGGTGGAAGTACGCTTCAGATTCGACTCTACGCCGTTCGATCGGATGACACTGTTGCAGAAGTCCACCGACGGACTGGGCTCGAACCGGACCTATGCGATGTGGCTGAGCCAGGGCACGGGCGGGCTGGTACTGGAAACCGAGGACGCTACGGGCCTGCAGACCTGGAGCACCGCGACAGGCCTGGTGGAGCCTGGGCAGTGGTACGAGCTGGCCAGCGTGATCGACCGGACCACCGGTGACGTGCGCTTGTACCTGAACGGGGCACTGGTGCTGGATGAGACGGCGGCCGTGCGCAGCGACCCGGCGCTTTCCTCGAACCGACTGGTGATCGGACGTCAGGAAACGGAACCAGAGGGGTTCGTCGGCGTCATCGACGATGTGGCGATCTGGAACACAGTGCGGAGCGCTGCGGAGATTGCCGCTGATTTCACCACAGGTGTAGCAGACACCGACAACGATCTTGCCGCGCAATGGGCGTTCAACGAGCCCAGCGGTAGCGGTGCGGTTGCTTTCGACAGCTCAGGCAACGGTAACGACGGCCTGCTTGGCGGCACGGTCCCTGCCGAGGCGCCCACACCGTCTTTCAACCGCGCACTTTCATTTGATGGCGACGACCGCGTGGACGTGACCCGCAACGTGGTCGACGAAGGTATTCTCGTTTTCGACGGTGACGACCGTGTCGACGTTACCGACGGGGTCAATCTTGCCCTCAACGGGTCTTCCACAGTTGAAGTGCGTTTCAGGAGCGATGCCTCTACAGGGGGCTGGCGGTCCCTGGTGCAAAAATCGACAGACGGGCTGGGATCGTCGAACCAGACATACCAGCTGTGGGTCAACCAATCAGAGGGTCGACTGGAACTGGATAGGTGGGACATCGCCGGCCGGCAGATCTGGAGCACGGCACCCGGCGTGGTGCAACCGGGGAAATGGCACGAGGTCGCCACGGTCATAGACCAAATCGCCAGCGAAGTACATATATACCTCGACGGGGCGAAACTGGAGATTTCCGGGTTCGGCGTGCGCAACGAACCGGCGCTGGAATCGAACCGGCTGGTGATCGGCGGACCGTTTCCGGAATACAAGTATCCGGGGTTCGTTGGCGCGATTGACGATGTGGCAATCTGGAATACGGTGCGCAGCGCCGCAGAGATCGCTAAGGACTTTGCCGAAGGTGTGGACGACGCCGACACCAACCTTGCCGGGCACTGGAGGTTCGACGAGCCGAGTGGCGTTACCGCGGTCGATGCCTCGAGCTACCGCAACAACGGGGTGCTCGGCGATGGTGTACCAGCACAGGAGCCAACACGCGAGGTGTTGATCGGTGCGTTATCGCTGACGGGCTCATCGACGGTGGAAATGCGCTTCAAGGTGGATCCTGATGCTGAGGGCCTGGCGGCACTGGTGCAGAAATCGACCGACGGCCTGGGACAAAACTTGACCTATGGGCTCTGGGTAGACCAGAGCACGGGCCAACTGGTCCTGGAGACGGAGGACGCCACAGGCCTGCAGTCCTGGAACACCCCCAAGGGGAGGGTCGTGCGGGCGGGTCAGTGGTACGAGCTGGCCGGCGTGATCGACCGGGATACGGGCGACGTGAGGATTTACCTGAACGGCGAACAGCTCCTCGATGGGTCTGCGGCAGTGCGCACCGACCCGGCGATCTCTTCGAACCTGCTGGCGTTCGGTCATGATAACTTCATCGGCGTTATCGACGAAATTACGATCTGGAACACAGCGCGCAGTGAGACGGAGATTGCAGATGATTTCAACATGGGTGTGGACGATAAAGACGCGGCTCTAGTCGGGCATTGGGCGTTTGAGGAGCCGACTGGTGATGTCGCGATCGATGCCTCGACCTATCGCAACGACGGGCTGCTGGGCGGTGGTGTGGCACAGCAGGTGCCGCGGCGCGTGCAACTTGGTGAGCTCTTCTTTAACGGCGGTGACCATGTAGACGCTGCCGACAGCGCGAGCCTGGCACTTACCGGCTCGTCCACAGTCGAAATGCGATTCATGCTCGACCCCGCAGCAACCGGCCGGGCGGCATTGCTGCAAAAATCAATCGATGGCCTGGGAGACAACCTGACCTATGCGCTGTGGGTACACCCGAGTACGGGCCAATTGATTTTGGAAACCGAAGATGCCAAAGGCCTGCAGTCCTTTAGGACCGCCGAAGGGCTGGTGCGGACGGGGCAGTGGTATGAGCTGGCCGGCGTGATCGACCGGGCCACGGGCGATGTTCGGATTATCCTGAACGGCGAGCTGGTCCTCGATGAGCCTGAAACGGTGCGCACGGATGCGGCCCTGGCCTCGAACCGGATGGTGATCGGCCAGTATCAGGGGACCAACGGGTTCATCGGCGTGATTGACGATATCGCGATCTGGAACACGGTGCGGGATGCCGGCGAGATTGCAGCAGACTTTGCCGGCGGTGCCTCGGGTCCATCGAGCGAGCTGGTAGCCCACTGGGATTTTCACGAGCTGGACGGTTCGGTGGCGACCGACAGCTCCGGTAACGCCAACGACGCCGTGCTGGGTGCCGGGCCGGCCGGCGAATCACCAAAACGCTTTGCCACCTTCGGCGGATTTGACGAATTTGATGCGCAGCACGGGGTGGTCTGGTCCGGCCGGATCGACATCGATCGGGATGTGCCCGGCCCACTTGAAATCGGTATCTACAGCGACGGCCGGGCACGCATATACATTGACGGTGTGCTGCGGGTCGATCACGTGCACGTATCGAGTGACCTGGCCAGTACGACCTCGGTTTCGCTCGAAGACGACGATCTGTCTGATGGCTTGCATCACATTCGGGTTGAATACGTGCACAACGTTGGACCGGCAAACTTCTCGCTCATCATCCCGTCGTCCGCCTCCCTTCTCAGGACCGATACCACCCTTGATGATCCGACAGCAAGCGGTCTGGACGATCTGGTTGCCTCCGATACCAACGGCGCGGTTATCATCCACGGTCGTGCCCGTGGGGAATGGACGAATCTGTCCGCGATGACTCTCGAGGCGTTTGCATCGGCAACCGGCGCCCTGTCCTTCGATGGTGATGATCACGTAGATGTTGCCGACAGCCCGAGCCTGGTGCTTACCGGATCGTCTACGGTCGAGGTGCGCTTCAGAAGTGACTCCGAGACGGAGTCCTGGAAGGCGCTGGTGCAGAAATCCGACGATGGTACTGGATCGCCGTTCACTTACACCTTGTGGGTGGAACAGAGCATTGGGCAACTGTGGTTGTTTACGGAAGACGCCACTGGACTGCAGCAATGGGGTACGGTGAGTGGCCTTGTTGAGACGGGACAGTGGTATGAGCTTGCCAGCGTGATTGACCGGACGACGGGTGTGGTGCGGATGTACCTGAACGGGGCTGAGCTGGCTCTTGACAGAGCAGGGGTGGTGCGCAGCGACCCGGCGCTGACTTCAAACCAGCTGGTGATTGGCGGCCCATTCCCCACATACGGTTATTCCGGGTTCGTTGGCACCATTGACGATGTGGCGATCTGGAACACCGCACGCAGCGCTGCAGAGATTGCCGCAGATTTCGCCACAGGTGTGGACGACGCCGACACCGATCTTGCCGGTCACTGGACCTTTGACGAACCGAGCGGGAATGCTGCGATTGATGCCTCGACCCACGGAAACGATGGACTGCTGGGCGGGACCGGGCCGGCGACAGAGGCTCCTGCGCGCGTCGCAGGCATCTCCAGCATAAACTTGTCGGTTGCCGGCCTAAGTGACGTGACCCGTGACGGCCGCAGCGATGTCGCCGTGACCGATGGCAAAGCGCTGCGCATTTACAGCGGTGGCGGCCTGCCGGACAAGCTGTCCGAGGACCTTACGATTTTCTCCGGTGCGGCCGAGCGCATCAACGACGGCCTGATATCGACGATTACACTCAGTTTAGATACCATTGACATCGAGGTTTTCAACGCCGGCGACATCGATGGCGACGCTGCCAACGATATCCTGTTGATTGGTGAGGAAGGGCATCACCTCGTGTTCGGCGGGGACCTGCCGGTGACAGATACGCTGGCCAACATGCTGCTCGACCCCGACGATGACGGTCCTCAGCTGCCTTCGGCACTGGCGCTGCCGGAAGGCGCCTGGCGAGCGATAGGCGATTTCGATGGTGCCGACGCGGATGGCCGCTCCTACGCCGATCTCGCCGCAGGCGTGCTGCTGTCCAGCGATCGTCTCAACGAAGCGGCACAACTTGAACGCCAGGTGGTCAAGGTGTACCTCGGCGGAGACCGCGCGTCCCTTTCGGCAGCCTTTAAGACCGAAGATCTGGTCATCGAACCGGGCCGCGCGTTCTACTTCCCATCTGGATTTGTGTCGGCAAGCGCAGCCTATTTTGGCGGGGCGGTCGAGGTCCTCGGTGGCGCTGACGGCAACACAGCCGTCCGTACCCGATTGGCGGTTTCCGGGCCTGCCGGGGATTCGTTGCGCCTCTACGACGGTGTGAATTTGGGAGTGGTGGACACCGCCGGTGTTGCTGCCACCGGCCTCGGGCACGACAAAGACCTCTTCGTTCTTCCGCTGGCAGCACCGGTACCTCCGGGCGTTGCGCCCATGCCACCGCCCGGCGTCGATCTTGTGAACGACACCGACCCGATTATCCGTGACGCATTTGTCCTCGAAGGCAGCGAAGAGAACGGGCGCCTTGCCGGGTCCCAGGCGTTGCCCGATTTCAACGGCGACGGTTTCGGCGAATTGCTGGTCACCGGAGAGGCGGCCAGCTACCTGTTCCTGGGTCCGGTACAGATCGAAGCCATTTACGACGTCGAATCCCAGGCGGATGTCATCATCGATGGCGAGGTGGGCCTTGCTGCGAGCCGCATGGGCGACATAACCGGCGACGGCCTGTCCGACCTGGTTTTCCTGCGCTCGACGGGTAGCGCGGGTGGCTTCGCGATCACGATCATCGCCGGCGGTCTTGCCAATGGAACCGACCTGCCGCGCCATGTCACCCTCGACTGGGTCAGCGACACGGTCGGCGGTGACCCTCAATCGCGCGTTGTCGAGCGGACGCATACCGGTGCCGGCCTTGGGTTGGGCTTCGGAAGCTCGAACGCCAGCATCGCGGTCCTGAACTGGGATGATGACGGACATGCCGACATCGCTCTGGTGCGTGCCGAGGTTCCGGACACGGACCATCAGGGCTTCGTGCTTTCGGGGGCCGCGATGTGGGCCGGGGCTGCCAACCGTCCGATCGAAATCTTCGGTGCTACTAAAGATATCTTCGGTGATGATCAGGCAGCGCGCATTGAACGCGATACGACCGGCGCCCATCAGGTTGCGGAGGCGATGGGCGCAGGAGCCGACAGCGCCAGGGCCAGTTCGGCGGATCAGCTTAGGGCCATCGTCGCCGGGGATGTTACCGGCGACGGCCTGGACGACCTGGTGCTGGTCAACGCCGGGGTGGCAGTGTTCGAGGTTGACGATCTGATCTTGGAAAATGCCGTGCTCCGGGGCGCCAGTATCGGGCGGGCCTACCTGGTGACCGGCCGGACCGACGCGGGTGGGTTGCTGCCCATACCAGACAGGATCATTTCCCTGGCCAGCGACAGCGAACTGATTATTCAGGATTTCTCCCTGGGCGGCAGCGTCTCGGCGCTGGGTGATGTGGATGGCGATGGCTACAGTGATTTTGCCATCGGCAGCTCCCGTGAAGCAAAGCGACAGAGCCAGGAAGACATCGATCGCGAGGGAGGGCTGTTCGTCTTTTTCGGCGAGGCAGATTTTAACGGTGCAACTGCCTTCGGAGAAAGTGCCGATCTCATCGTGACACGGACATCGCGCGAGCAACTGCCGCTCGATGGGGCGTTCCTCGGTGCGCTGCAGGCGACCGCCGGCGATTTCGACGGCGATCGCAAGATGGACTTGGCAGTGTCGGAAACAACCCGTCTGCAGATCTCCAGCGGCGTCCTGAACGTTCTCGATCTTGATCAGAGAGGCGCTGTCTCCGTGTTCTACAACGTCATGACGGACACCGCGATCCAGGGCCAGCGTGTGATGGCGCTGACCGAGGCGGATCGCACACTGCAGGGTGAGTTCGAGTTCGATGAGCTCGGATCCCTGGCGACGACGCCGGCGTTCGATCTCGATGGCGACGGTCTCGACGACCTTGTGCTGGGCGCGGCGGGTGCCGATGTGGTGACCGGGGAGGTGATCCCGGCAGGCGGCAAAGTCTATGTCGTCTACGGCAGTTCGTCGCGCGCGGCGTTGCCGGTAAATGCCATCGAGCTGGGCAATCGCAGCATCACCGGGGCCGGGTTCTTCCTTGTCGAAGAGGGGACTGGCCGGCCGACGCTGTTCAGAGACGTGCCGAATGAAGAAGAGCCGTTGTTCCTGTTGGAGAACGGTGAAGACGTCTGGTACACGTTTACCACTCTCGCCGACGGAATGCCGGGCAACATGATAATGGTCTCCCCCGGTGCGATCAACGGTTTCCTGGCTCCTGTCGATCCGGATATGTCTGCAGTCGATGTACCGTCGACGGAGATCGGAGGTAATTCGCTGCAGTCGCAATCGCTGGTCGACGGTGCGGTCGGCAGCCTGTTCGCGGGTGACGAGTTTACGACCGCTGGACGGATTACCACGTGGGCGGTCTACGCCGGTCCGTTCACCGGCACGCGGCATGTCACACCGGTCGTCCTCAAAGAAACTCCCGGTGGCGGCTTTGAGATCTCCGGAATCGGGGCACCTGAGCAGATTGTCGCCGGCGAACCGGCCGAGTTCGAGTTCCGTCTCGTATCCGGAAGCGATTCGGTCGGCAACGGGTATTACCTCGGCTGGTACGATGGATCCGCGGATACCGGTGACAATGCCGGTGCAATCGGCTATGCGACCTACGGCGACACGGTATACTGGTTCGGTCCGGATCAGGGAGACTCCGGCAATCTCGTCGTCGGCACGACACTGTCACCCGTCAACAGCTTTGTCAGGACCTACTCGATCGCAGCGGGCGTCACGTCAGGCGCGGTGCTTGAGTTCGACCTGGGTCGCTTCCTCGGGTGGGCGGGTGATCCTGACGCTGTCGGTTCTGCCAGCCTGATTCTCGATGCGCCAACCGCTGCCGACCCTGTTTCCGCGCCAACCTCGGTGCACTCCCTGACGTTCTCCGGGGGCAAGGTCTACTTCTCGGCCTATACGCCGGAAAGCGGTCAGGAATTGTGGGTAACCGACGGTTCCGATGCAGGAACCCGCATGGTCAAGGATCTGAATCCCGGGGTGCTCGGTTCCTATCCGAACAACCTGGTCGATGTCGGCGGCACGCTGTATTTCACGGCAAACTCCGGGGTGTCCGGCACCAAGCTATATCGAATCGTCGACGACACTGTCGAAGAACCGGCCGTCGGAAACATTGCCGGATATCCCTATAACTTTACGGCACAATACGGGTCGGCGGAAATAGAAGCGGTGACACCCGGCCCGGCGGACGGCATACCCGATGTAGACTACCGCTTCTCCATCGAGATTCTGCGCGAGGATGGTAGCTTCAAAAACGTCGAGGTCACGCTTCCGCGCGACCAGACTACCGACAACCTAAGCGTTGCAGTCGACCTGTTTCCAGAGTTTGTGGCGGCCCTCGACCTGGCGCTGAACATCGCCGGTTTCCCGGGAGATTTGTCCGCATCGCTGGACGGGGACCGCTTCGTCCACTCGGCGGTGGCTGCTGATATCGTTCGCATCACGGTGCATGATGGTGTACCGGGCGGATTGGGATTCGCGGCCAGCGAGGTCTCCGTTGCCGACATTACCATGGACGCGCCCGGAGCGCCGACCAACTTCGTATTCAGTGCTGTCGTTCCATTCTCCCTGGATCTTTTCCTGATCGGTGGGGGACTCGCCCCGTTCAACTTTGCACTCAGCGAGCTTGCTACCTCGGATAACGGATCGACCGCTGACCTGGCAGACGATATCTACGCGGTGATTAACCCGGTGCTGGTTGCCAATGGATTTGCGGATGGCGCGATCCAGGTTCGGGATAGCGAAGGTTATCTGCAGTTGGTGGTGAACGATCCAGGCGTCCACGGTGTGGTGATCCACGATGGTGAACCCTTCGGTTTTGATATTGACCAGGCGAGCCAACGCAGTGTTTCGGTCACCGCCACGAATGACGCCACCGCGAAGCTGCCGGCCGATCTGAGGATACGCGTCACAGTTACAACCAGCGACGGGCAAGTCTTCGAGCACGATGTTGTCCTGCCGGGATTGGAGAACGAGTCCAACGATGTGGCCGGTAATCCGTTGGGGACCCTGGCAAGCCAACTGCAAACTGCGCTGAACGAGGAATTCGCTGAGGAATTCACCGGTGACGCAGTGTCGGTGATCGAGAGCGGTGGGTTCCTGCAGGTAACGTCTCAGCAAGTCTCGATCCTTTCAATAACCATCGAAGGGGCGGGCCCCTTGGGCTTCACCGACTCCCACGAAGGGCAGTCATCGAATCGCACCGGGGATCGGTTGTACTTCACCACATACACCCCCTCGGAGGGCGAAGAACTGTACATGGTCGAGGGTGACGTCATCACGCTGTTCGATATCGTTTCCGGCCCGACCAGCAGCTCGCCCTGGTATCTGACGGTGATCGGTGACACGCTCTATTTCACAGCAGACGAGGCTGGTGTAACTGGCCGGCAGATCTGGCAGTCCGTGAACGGCGGCCCGCCTGTGAATGTGGTTGGGCAGACCTTCAGCCGGCCCGAGTATCTGATCGACGCCGGTGGCGACCTGGCCTTTACCGCCTTGCCTGATGGGGCAACCGATGACCGACAGGTCTATAGCTACGATGGATCGACATTCTTCAAACTCTCCGACATCACGCCGGATGATACGGGCTCGTATCCGAACAACCTCGCTTACTTCAACGGCAAGATCTATTTTAGAGCCACTGATCACCTGAACGGTGCCTATAGCAGCGGTTCGCCCACCGGCACCGAGTTGTGGATGGCGGAACCGAATGTTGTAGACAGCGCAATACTTGCCGCCAATATCTCGCCAGACGACCAGGGCAACGTCACCAGTTCCAATCCGTACCGGCTGGTAGCGACTGATGATGCTTTGTTCTTCAATGCGTTCACCAGCGAACTCGGATACGAGCTGTACCGGACCGATACCAGCGGGCTGACGTTGCTGGTCGCAGACATCATCCAAGGTCCGGGCAGTTCCTATCCGTATGATCTCACCCAGGTGGGTGACAGCATCTATTTCCTCGCCAATGGCAAGTTGTGGAACATGGAAGATGCGGCGTCGGCCCCGGCAGAGGTCAATACCGGTGCGACCTATCCCAATGAACTGACTGCTGCCGGCGATACGATGTACTTCATCGCCGGAAGCCGGCTCTGGTTCCTCGACAACCAGGGCAACACCAAGGAGTTTCGCGAGATCGTGTCTCCCAAGGTGCCTCTTGAAGTGCGTGTGGTGGTAGGCGAAGGTGATCACCTGGTGGGCGGTGCGGACAAGCAGGCACTCACGGTCCTGACGCGTCAGGTCGAGATTGGTGCTGAGCCGGTTGAGGTCGATATTACCGAAGCCGTAAAGGCGGCACTTGCCCGTGGTGATACCCGCCTGACGGTACGGGTCGAAAACCCGCTCGGAAAGGCAGCGGTCAAACTCGAGTTGGCGGGCCCTGCAAGCAAGGGGCACACCGGGCTGCGGGTAACGCCGGCTTCGCCTGGGCTGGTGGCAGACCTGCTTAAGGCCGATGGAACCATCGTCGAGATCGGCAAGCCGATAATTGATATCCGGGCTATCGAGTCGGGCACCTATTATCTTCGCGTCTATGATCCGGCCGGCTTAACCACAGACAACATACCGTTTGAAATCCTGATCGATGCGCCCATCCAGGGCTACACTCACCCGAGCAACGATCGCGATACGATTCACGGCGGAGACGGTGACGACCTGCTGGTCGGCAACCAGGCACTGGATCGCATCTGGGGCGACAGTGGGCGCGACGATTTCATCGGAGAAACGCTCGAACTGCGCGATTTCGATGCGCCCGCCGGTGAAACCATCGCACCGGCCCTGTTGGGCGAACGAAGCAACATCCCGCCCGAAGGGCCGCCGGTCGATGCGGCGGTCGCCATTATCGATCCGCGGCTGCGCGTTGCGATTGCCGAAGCCCTCGGCATCCCCATTACCCAGTCGTACATACCTGGCCAGTACCTGATTCATGTCGGCGGCGACAACCAGCGGACTGATCTCTCTCTGGGTGACGGCACTAATTTCCGCGAGCGCATCCTTGCCAGCGACCTGGGTGAGCTGACGGTGGTCGACGCCGCCGGGCGCAACATCAGTAATCTGACCGGGTTGAAGTACGCGGTGAATCTGACGACGCTGAATCTGGCCGGCAACACCATCGGCGACGGCGAGCTCGATCGACTGTTGCCGGGCACCCAGTCCAACGGCGAGACCCGCGGGTTCCCGATCGGCATCGGCGACCTCGTGAACCTGTTGCTTGATTTCAACCCGGTGACCGATCTTGCCCCATTGACGCATTTTGCAGATCTCGAGCGCCTCTCAATGGACGGCATCACGGTCAACACCATCATGAATGAGGTGCCGACGCTGAAGTGGCCGGAACTCGACGGAGATGAGCGTGGCCTCGAATACCTGAGTCTCGATTATGTCGGGCCGCGCGGCTTGGCGCTTGAGTCAGGCGACTACATTGGCCAGATCTACATCACCGAAGCAGGGCAAGTCAGCTTCTCGGTAGAGGGCGCGAGCGACTACAGCGAATTGGAGGTAGACGGATTATCAGTTTATGGAACCGGGACCGGGGGCGTGGAGCTCTATTCGACTCCGGTTACCTTGTCCAGAGGCTGGCATTCGGTCACCTACGACCCGGCCGTCGGTGACACGGGCTTCGTGTTACGCTTTGACCCGGTCAACGGACCGGAGCAGGTCATTCCCGATAGTGTGTTGTTGCCGCCCGGCGCTGGCCTGCCGATCGACAATCTCAGCAAGCTGCTCTTCGATGACGATCCCGGAGACGAGTCGACGAGACAGGCAGATCTGCGCTTCCTCTCTGTGAAGGGCAACGTCATCGAAGACGTCAGGCCATTGGTTCATCTCGACAATCTCGAGGTGGTACGACTCGACGACAACCGCATCCACAACATCCATGACCTTGCCGGTGAGCGCCTGATCGACAACAACGATGGGGGCTTCACGGCTGAGGGTGAATGGCTCGAAAATCTCAGCCCGGCCTCGGCCGCGTTCGAGGGTTACTATATTTTCCGCGACGGGATAGACAGCGGGGCCCAAGCGGTCTGGAAGTTTGATGATCTCGATCCAGGCGTCTATCGGGTGCTGATGACCTACGTCGAGTCCGATTTCAACAGCGACGACGTGACGGTGCTGTTGACGGGCTCGGACACGGCGTCGGTTGTTGAAGATCTGAATTTGTTCACGGCCTTGCCCTACAGTGTTCCGGTGCTACCGGTAGGCGGCAATAGGGTGACCATCGACACTGACAATGTCGACGAGCCTGACTTTATCGTCGGCGATGACGGCGACGGCGGTGACGATACCCTGTTTTACGGCACTGCATTTACGGCGAGTGTTGTGGACGGCAAGGCGCAGATGATCATTCTCGGCGACCTGGTGGTTCCCGGAGACATAATTACGGTCGTTGGATCGCGACCGCTGTCGTTGATTGTCGCCAATGACGTCCTCATTCATCCGGGCGCGGTGTTCGATGTGTCTGCAGTCGGCACTACCCCGGGACCGGGAGGTGGCTCAGCGGGCGGCGCGAGTAGCGTGGCGCAGGGTGGAAGCGCCGGTTCCGGCGGCAGCGGCGGTGGCGGTCACTTGGGTGGGACCGGCGGTTTCGCCCCCGGCGGCGATGGCTATTCCGGTTCAGCCCAGGCGGGATTCCAGGGTTCAGTCGGATCCGGTGGTGGTTTCGGTGGCGGCGGTCGCAACGATGAAGACACGTTCGACATGACCGGCGGCGGTGGCGGCGGTGGCGGCGGCGCTGGTGGTGGCGGTGGAGCCGGCGGAGGTGGTTCCGGTGGTTCCGGTGGTGGCGGTGGTGCCGGTGGTGCCTTCTATCAGGTCTTTAGTGGTGGCGCCGGCGGTAGCGGCGGTCTGGGTGGTGCCGGCGGCAGTGGCGGTGGCGGCGGCGTTGGCGGTGGCGGTGGCGGCGCTTTGGAAATCGTTGCTCGTGGCAGCGTAAGGATCGAGGACGGGACGTTTCTGGCGCAGGGCGGCAATGCCATTGGTGGCCAACCGGGCTCGACCGCCGCTTCAGCGAACAACGGTCTTTCCGGTCAGCCGGGATTACCGGGACAGAGCGGACAGTATCCATTAGCCGGAGACGGCGGTGCCGGTGGTCACGGCGGGCATGGCGGAAAAACTGGCAATGGCGGATCCGGTGGTGCCGGTGGCGCCGGTGGTGGTGGTGCCGGAGGCACCATCAAGCTGGTCGGCACGTCGGTCGACACCATCGGAACGCTCATTGATGCGGGAGGCGGTTCAAGCCCTGTCGCATACGGCAACCGTGGTCGGTTCGTCGTTGGCCGCAACGCGGGCTATATCCAACGTTACGACTACACTGATAGATACAAGAGGCTGATCAACGCATATAGCCAGTACTTCGATGGTCCGACTGAACTCAATCTGTTCGTTGATCTGGGAAGTGGCCCCATCGAGACCCCGCTTCTCACTAGTCTGCAGGGCGGTGCTGCGGCATATGGACTGCTGACACTTGATGCCTCGCAGTTGCTGTCGCAGGATGTGCTGCAAGCCAACAAACCCGATGACGCTGGCCTGGCTATCATCCGTGTCGATGGCGGAATCAAGGAAGTGATTCCGGCATTCTATGGTTACGACCTTCTTCTGATTGCCAACCTGACCGATCAGGCCTTTGAGTCCCCGGCTCTGCGCGTGGGCTCGGTCGGCAAGAAGCAGGAATTGCTGTCCGGTGGATTCGCGCAGGATCCACAATTCGGCGGAGATGGCGAGCCTGATGTGCTGTCTGCTTTGGGCGCGTACGAGGTATATGCGCTCCTGATTCCAGAAGAGGCAGGCAATATCAGCATCAGCGCGCGGCAGGGCGAGTCACAGTACGAGCCTTCGGTGGAGACGCTGGACGACGGCGCCGTGCTCTACGTGCGTGAACCGGGGCTGTCGGTGCATCTCGATCAACGGGTCGCACCCAGTGGCGACACATTCGGTGGTCGCCCGTGGCAGGTGCTGGGCACGGAGGAGATCAGTACCATCACTGTGACGGTGGAAAATCCGACCATCCAGGTGCTGATAAACAATGCCGAGAACGGCCTCGTGTCCGCGGCTGCCGTGCGCCTGGTCAAGATCGAGCCGGTGCTGCCGGAGCTGCAGCTCTTGACCATGACCGGGAACCCACTCGACACCCGGGCACACGAATATTATCTGGAAGCCCTCGAATCAAAAGTCGTTGAAAATACGATGATGGCCCGCGTTCCGATGCCGGCGTCGAGCGACGCTTTCGATATAGATGCCGTATCCGGAGAACTTGTTTTTGGCGATGGCGAACGTGGGCGCATCCCGTTGATCGGCGAATCGGAAGTGCCTGCCTACGGCAATACATCCGAGCTCGTGACCTATCTGAACAGCGTCCTGTCTACCTCTCTTATGGATGCCAGTCTGGCAGCCGATGCACTCCAGTTCGAGGTGGGTTACGAGGTCTGGTTGTCGATGCAGATCAACGACGAATCCATTGTGGGCCTGACCTTGTTTGACGCCGAAACTCTTGGCTTCGGCCACGGACAGACGCTCAGCCCCAACATCGTGTTTGACCCGAACAAGGCCCCGGTCATCGAGCAGATCCCCAGCCTGCCGGGCACCACCGCTCTGTCCTTTGACGGCGGTGATTATGTCGAAATCTCATCCAGCCCGAGCCTGCAGATGACCGGTTCGTCCACCATGGAACTGCGCTTCCGTTCAGGCAGCTCTGCTCCGAGTTGGCAGACGCTGGTTCACAAAACGGCCGGAGGAGATGGTTATTCCAATCGCAACTACTCGTTGTGGGTGAACCAGACTGACGGACAGATGTTTGTGTCGACCACGGACGCGACTGGGGAGCAGTACTGGTACCTGCCGCAAGGAACTATTCAGATCGGAAAATGGTACGAATTCGCCAGTGTCATTGATAGGACGAACGGAACGATCAGGGCCTACCTGAACGGGAAGGAAATTCTCAGCGCGGCGATCCGGACCTCCGGAGCAATAGGGACTGAAAACCCGCTTCGCATTGGGAACCGCGCCGGTGCGCCCGGTTTTATCGGTGTAATCGACGATCTCGCAGTCTGGAATGAAGCGCGAACGATTCACGACATCAACCGGGACTTCGCGTTTGGCGTGGATGATGCCTCGCCGGAACTCGCTGGACACTGGCAGTTTGGCGACAGTGATGGCACCGGCGTGGTTCAGGATGCCGGTATCTACGGCAACGATGGAATTTTGATCGGCGACGCAAGCGGTGTGCTCGGTCCGCTCCGCCTGAATGTCACCGACACGATGGGCGACCCGCTCGAAGTGCTGGTGTCGAGCAATTCCGAGGACGTCACTGTGACGCTGGACGGTAATTATCTGCTGGTTTCTGCGGCACCGGATACAGGCACCGCCGAGATTACCGTGGTGGCGCGGGACGGTTCGGGCGCGCCCCATGATGCACGCGGCCGCGAAGCCGAAATGCGGTTTGATGTGACCATTGGTGCGAACGCGGTATACGGCGTGAAGTTCAACGATCTGGATGCCGACGGCACCCAGGACGAAGACGAACCCGGGCTCCCCGGTGTTACCATTTATGTGGATTTGAATGAAAACGGCGTATTCGATCCGTTCATCGACGAAAATGCGAATGGCACACAGGATGAGGGCGAGCCAGATTACGAGCCTGCCACTCTGAGCGATATCAACGGCGAGTATATGTTTGGAAGCCTACCGTACATCCAGCCTCAGCCCTACGGACCGGCTCAGCTTGTGGGGGCGGAGGTGGCTACGCCGACCGGCGGCGCGGATGTCGTGACCGAGTCGGAGACCACTGATGCGACCATCGTCACCCGAAGCGAATCGAGCTTCGACTTAATCGCCGACACTGTGATTCTGGACGCGCTTTCCTTTGGCGGGGATGACCGGGTAACGATTCCCGACAGCGCCAGTCTCGGGCTCACCGGTTCCTCCACGGTCGAATTGCGCTTCCGCATGGACGCGGGCGAGGGCTGGAGCGCTTTGGTCCACAAGACAAACGGACCATATTATTCTGATTATCCGTACGCGCTTTGGGTGAACCAGGTCGATGGCCGGATTGCGCTTGCTACAGCCGACCCGTTGGGATCTCAGCTTTGGTTCTTGGATCCTGTGACCTTGAAGGTGGACGAATGGTATGACCTTGCCACTGTGATTGATCGCGACGCGGGTATCGCACAACTTTACTTGAACAACGTCGAAGTTTGGAGGCAGGACGGGGTTCGCAAGGATGCTGCTCTGGATACGACCGAGGCGCTGTTGATCGGGCAGACCTTAGACCAGACCCAAAATTTCACCGGGTTCACTGGAATCATCGAGAGCCTCGCGATCTGGAACACGGCGCGCAGCCAGGCCGAGATTACTGCTGATTTCACAACAGGTGTGGATGACACCGACACCGACCTCGCTGGCCATTGGGAGTTTGACGAACAGAGCGGCAATACCGCCTTCGATACATCGACCTACACGAACGACGGGGTGTTGGCAGCGCCGAAGCGGGTCAGCCAGTATGGCACCACCTCCGGCGTTTCTGGCTCGTTTACGCTCACGCCGGAGGTAACAGAGGATAACCAGACGCTGGAAGATCTGCAATCCGACCTGAACGCAGCATTGGCGGGTGCCTTACTCGACGGCTTGATTTCGGCAGAGGTTGTCGGGGATGCGATTGCTTTCAGGCTTTCTCCGCAATCGGGGCTTGGCAACTTCCAGGTCGGAGCATCGACGCACACCACGGTTGACGAGACCACCACCGTCGACGGGGAGGAACTCAATCTGAGAAGCGAAGATGACACCGGCGGCGCGCTTGGATTTGCAGCGATGACCGTCGGCATGGCGGATGCCAGCGGCGCGCTGGTTGCAACCGCAGATGCGAACACAACAGCTGATGGTGGGGTCGTCGAGACCGAGGAGGTTGGCAGTGCCGAGACCGACACGGTCACGACCATCATCGTCACCCTCGTTGTGTCCGTGGACGGTACCGGGACAACGCTGGTGGTCAACCCGGAAAACGACACGCTGCCGGCGCTGCTCAATGACCTGAATTCCCAGCTCGACGCTTCGCCTCTCGCCGGCCAACTCGACGCCGGCTGGGTCGGCGACCGCCTGCGTTTCACCACGACGGATAGGGGTGCGGAGACCTGGCTCACTGTACAGGGATCGACGTGGACCACCATCGTGGCGACCACCACCTTCGGAAGCGGCGCTCAGGTGACCCGTAACCTGACTGACAGCATTGAACCCGAAGCGCTCGGCTTTGACGAAGATGAAGCGACCGGCACGGATCGCTCCTATTTCGTTGCTGAGATTCCACCGTTGGGCTGGAGCCCGACGGTCGGTCTTACGGTATTACCGAGCGGGGTGACGGGCGTGCTGCCGGTGTGGTTCGAGGCAGAGGGCCGGATTGTTGAACATGTCGATTTCGGTAACGTGTTACTCGCCAGCGTTCACATTGGAGACGATGTGACGGTGAACGAGGGCGATGTCGTCGGTATCGGCACCATGCTGCACTTTGACGGCGACGATCATGTAGACGTGGCCGACAGCACGAGCTTGGCGTTCACCGGGTCGTCCACGGTCGAAGTGCGCTTCAAGATCGACCCTGCAGCGACCGAGTGGGCTGCGCTGGTGCAGAAATCCACCGATGGTAAGGGGTCGAACGAGACCTATTCGTTGTGGGTAAACCAGAGTACCGGCCAGCTGGCCCTGTACACTGAGGACGCAACGGGCAAGCAAAGCTGGAACACGGCCGAAGGCCTTGTGGTGAGGGGACAGTGGTATGAGCTGGCCAGCGTCGTCGACCGGGTTGCGGGCGATGTGCGAATCTACCTGAACGATACGCTTGTCCTCGATGAGACGGCGGCGGTGCGCAGAGATTCGGCGCTCGCCTCGAACCGGCTGGTGATTGGCCGGTATCAAGGCGCTTTCGGGTTCGTGGGCGTGATCGATGACCTTGCGATCTGGAACACGGTGCGCAGTGCCGCGGAAATCGCCGCTGATTTCTCCAACGGTGTGGACGATACCCATACAGATCTTGCCGCGCACTGGGCATTCAACGGGTCGGTCAACGCGGTGGTGACCGATAGTGCCGGCAACGGTAACGACGCCGTGCTCGGCACTGGCACCGGGACACCGACGCTTATTCCAACCGTCATCGACCTGAGCGATGGAAAAGCACCACCCTTCGACTACCTGTGGCCTGTCGAAGCCGACAACGGCCAGGTGATTGTGAGCGGCACTGCGGGTAGCTTCAGTTTCGTGCCGTACGACAACGGCGTGTACACGGTGCATCTGTTCGTGTCCGACGTCAGACGCGGGCTGACGGCGGAGGGTTACCCGGTCGTCGTCACGGCCTTGAACGTTGAGCCTGAACTCGATGCGAGTGATGACGCGAGTGTCGATGAGGGTGAGCTTTTTGTCCTCAGTTCACCGTACTCCGATGTTGGAACCAACGACACACATTCGGCGATCATCGAGTGGGGCGATGGCAACTCTGACGTGGTGGGTGTCGTGGACGGCATCGACGGTTCCGGCACCCTACAGATCGGCCACGTCTACGCGGACAACGGTGTTTACACAGTCACTGTCACCCTCACAGACGATGACGGGGCAAGCGTCAGCGATTCGCTCGAGGTGACGGTGGCCAATGTGGCACCGGTGGTCGATGTCGAGCCCGTCGGCCGCGACGCACTGTTGTTAGACGGCGGCGACCACGTGGATGTGGCCGACAGCCCGAGCCTGGCGCTCACCGGATCGTCCACAGTGGAAGTGCGCTTCAAGATAGATCCGGCGGCTGATGGCCTGGCGGCGCTGGTGCAGAAGTCGACCAATGGCATGGGCTTGAATGAAACCTATTCGTTGTGGGTAAACCAGAGCACGGGCCAGCTGGAGCTGCGCACGCAGGACGCCACAGGACTGCAGGCCTGGTCCACGGCGAGCGGCCTGGTGGAGAAGGGGCAGTGGTACGAGCTTGCCAGTGTGATCGATCGGAACACGGGCGACGTGAGGATCTACCTGAACGGCGAACAGCTCCTCGACGGGTCCACGGCGGTACGCAGCGACCCGGCGCTTGCCTCGAGCCGGCTGGTGATCGGTCAATATCAAGGCACGTTCGGGCTGATCGGTGTGATTGACGATGTGGCGATCTGGAACACGGTACGCAGTGCTGTAGAGATTGCCGCTGATTTTGCCATCGGCGTGGACGATGCCGACACCGATCTTGCTGCGCACTGGGCGTTCAGCGGACCGGACGGCGATTTCGCAATCGACAGTTCCACCTACGGCAACAACGGCGTCCTGGGCGCGAGTATCGTGAACGTGGTCGGACCGAGTATTGCTGAAGAGGCGCCGACGCCTGTAACCAGCGGTGAGTTGTCGTTCGACGGGAACGACCGGGTGGACGTGGCCGACAGCAGGATTCTGGTCTTCGATGGCGATGACCGCGTAGATGTAGACAACAGTGCGAGTCTGGCGCTCACCGGGTCCTCTACGGTGGAAGTGCGCTTTCGAAGCGACTCCTCGACGGAGTCCTGGAAGGCGCTGGTACAGAAATCAGATGACGGCTCGGGCTCACCCCAGACCTATACCCTGTGGTTGAACCAGAGCAACGGTGCACTGGAATTGGACACGGCAGACGCAACTGGCCGGCAGTTCTGGATCACGGCAACCGGACTGGTAGAGAGTGGACAGTGGTACGAACTTGCCAGCGTCATCGACAGGACTACTGGCGATGTGCGGATGTACCTCGACGGGGCGGAGGTGGCGCTTTCCGGGTCCGGGTCGGTACGAAGCGACCCGGCCCTGGCCTCGAACCGGCTGGTGATCGGCGGCCCGTTCCCGTTGTTCGGGTATTCAGGGTTCGTTGGTGCCATCGATGATGTGGCCATCTGGGACGGGGCGCGCTCGGCTGCGGAGATCGCCGCCGATTTCGCCGCGGGTGTGGACGATACCGACACCAACCTTGCCGGGCACTGGGCGTTCGACGAGCCGAGCGGGAATACCGCGACGGATGCCTCGACCTACGGCAACGACGGTGTGCTCGGAGGCGGCGTGTCGACTGAGACGCCGACACGCGATGCACTGAGCGACTCGCCGTCGCTCACCGACTCGTCCACAGTCGAAGTGCGCTTCAAGATTGATCCTGCAGCGTTCGGCTTGACGGCGTTGCTGCAGAAATCGGCCGATGGCCTGGGGTCTAACCGGACCTATGCGCTGTGGGTGAATCAGAACACGGGCCAACTGCGGCTGGACACGCAGGATGCCACCGGCTTGCAGGTCTGGTCCACGGCGAACGGCCTGGTGGAAAGAGGGCAATGGTACGAGCTTGCGAGCGTCATCGACCGGAGTACTGGCGCTGTGCGGATTTACCTGAATGGGGTGGAGCGGATTCTCTCTGAGTCCATTTTGGTGCGAAACTCCCCGTCGGTTGTCTCGGACCGGATGGTGATCGGCGGCCCGCTCTTTGGTTATTCGGGTTTTGTCGGGGTGATCGACGATGTGGCGATCTGGAACACAGTGCGGAGCGCATCGGAGATTGCCACGGATTTCGCCACGGGTGTGGACGATACGGACACCAACCTTGCCGGGCGCTGGGCGTTCGACGAGCCGAGCAGCAAGACCGCGATCGATTCCTCGACCTACGGTAAAAACGGCGTACTTGGCGGCGGCGTCCCGGATCGGGTGCCAACGCGCCTTGGCGAATTGGTCTTCGACGGAGGCGATCATGTAGACGTGGCCGACAGCGCGAGCCTGGTGCTCAACGGTTCGTCCACTGTGGAAGTGCGCTTCAAGGTCGATCCCGGAACGACCGGTCGGGCGGCATTGGTCCAGAAATCGACAGACGGCCTGGGAGAAAACCTGACCTATGCGCTGTGGGTAGACCAGAGCACGGGCCGGATGGAACTGCAGACGCAAGACGCCACCGGCGTGCAGGCCTGGTCCGCGGCGAGCGGACTGGTGGAGACCGGGCAGTGGTATGAGCTCGCCGGCGTCATCGATCGGAGTAGCGGTGATGTACGCATGTACCTGAACGGGGCGCTGGTGCTCAATCAGAAGGGGGCGGTGCGCAGCGACCCGGCGCTTCCCTCGAACCGGCTGGTGATCGGCCAGTATCAGGGGGCGAACGGATTTGTCGGCGTGATCGACGATGTGGCGATTTGGAGCACGGTGCGTACGGCCGGTGAGATCGCAGCGGACTTTGCCTATGGTGCCTCGGACGTCCCAAGCGAGCCCGCGGCGCACTGGGATTTTGACGAGCTGTACGGCACGGTAGCAAACGATCGTTCGGGCAACAGCAACGATGCCGTGCTCGGTGCGAGTATCGTGGGCGTGATCGGTCCTGCCGTCGCGACCGAGACGCCGACACGCGTGCGCGTCACAAGTGAGGGCGAGCGACTTCTGATGAGCGCGCCCTACTCCGACGCCGGTACGGGCGACACCCATTCGGCGGTGATTGACTGGGGCGACGAAACCTCCGACGTGGTGGAACTAGTGGACGGCATCGACGGCGCCGGGACGCTTACAGCCGGACACGTGTACGCGGACAACGGTGTCTATAGGGTCACGGTCACCCTCACGGACGACGATGGCGATACCGGCTCCGATTCCTTCGTGATCGACGTGCTGAACGCTGTGCCGCAGGTCCTGCCGGGCGATAGCGTGAGCGGTAACGAGGGGCAGCTGATCGAGCTTACCGACGTGACTCTGTTTGACCCCGGCACGCTCGATAGGCACAGCGGCACGGTTGACTGGGGCGACGGCACCCCCGCCGAGGATCTGGTCATCTATGCTAAGCCATACGGACCGCCGGGTGCGCTCACCGGGCTTACGGGATCCTTGCACGGCAGTCACGTATACGCGGATAACGGCGAGTACACCGTGACCTTCACCCTCCGGGACGATGACGGTGGTGTCGCCGTCGAGACCCTTGCCCTTTTAGTGACCATTGCAAACGTCGATCCGGTGGTCGACGCCGGCGCTGACATGACCGTGAACGAGGGCGAAGAGTTCACGCTTACGGATGCGACCTTCAGGGATGCGGGATCGCTCGATACCCATGTGGCGAGCATTGACTGGGGCGATAGCACTCCGCCCGAGGCGGGTGATGTCACCGAAACAACCGACGGGCCTCCGGGATCTATAGAGGGCATGAGCGGTACGGTTGATGGGGCCCACACCTACGTTGACGATGGCGAGTACACGCTCACCCTGACGGTGTCCGATGACGACGGCGGCATCGGTAACGACACGCAGCTGGTGACGGTGCTCAACGTCTCACCGACAGTCGACGCGGGTGAAGACCGCGATGCGATTGAAGGAGAGCTTGTCTCGATCAGTGCCAGCTTTACCGACCCGGGATTCCTCGACACGCACACCGCCCTGATCGACTGGGGCGACGGCTCGGTCACCGACGGCGTTGTCGAACCGGCGACCCGCATAGTCAGCGGCGACCACATCTATGCCGACAGCGGCGCCTTCGTGGTGCGCATCTCGGTGAAAGACGATGATGATGCCGTGGGTGAGGACAGCTTCTTGATGAATGTGGCCAACGTGGCGCCGGTGGTCGATGCGGCGCCCGTTGGGCGCGACGCGCTTGCGTTTTACGGCGGCGATCATGTGGACGTGGCAGATAGCGCGAGCCTGGCGCTGACCGGCTCCTCCACGGTCGAAGTCCGCTTTAAGGTCGACCCCGCGGCCGAGGGCTTGGCGGCGCTGGTGCAAAAATCGACCGACGGCCTGGGCTCGAACGAGACCTATTCGTTGTGGGTAAACCAGAGCACGGGCCAACTGGAGCTGCGCACCGAGGACGCCACAGGAAAGGAGACCTGGTCCACGGCGAGCGGCCTGGTGGAGAGGGGGCAGTGGTACGAGCTTGCCGGCGTGATCGACCGGGCCACGGGGGATGTGCGGATCTTTCTGAACGGGGCGCTGGTCCTCGAAGATATTGCGGCGGTGCGCAGCGACCCGGCGCTTTCCTCGAACCGGCTCGTGATCGGCCAGTATCAGGGGGCTTTTGGGTTTGTCGGCGTGATTGACGATGTGGCGATCTGGAACACGGTACGGAGCGCTGCGGACATCGTAGCCGATTTTGCCATCGGCGTGAACGATGCCGACACCGATCTTGCCGCGCACTGGGCGTTCAACGAGCTGGATGGCGATATCGCGATCGATAGCTCTGCCCACGACAATGACGGCGTGCTGGGCGCGAGTATCGTGAACGTGGTCGGACCGAGTATTTCGGATGAGGCGCCAACGCCTGTGGCCAGCGGTGTCCTGTCGTTTGACGGCAACGATGTGGTGTCGGTGGCACACGCGGAAGCGCTCGCGATGGCCGACTCTTCCACGGTGGAGGTCCGCTTCCGTATGGAAGAGGGGCCCTATTGGAGCGCTCTGGTCCACAAGACCAACGGAAAATCGCATCAAGATTACCCATACGCGCTGTGGGTTAATCAGCAAGACGGTCGTGTTGCGCTTGGCACAGCCGACGCGCAGGGTTCTCAGGTCTGGCTCTTTGCTGCAGGAGCATTGACGGCAGGCGAGTGGCACGAATTAGCCAGCGTGATCGATCGGGTCACGGGTGTTGCGCGTGTTTATCTAGACGGTGTCGAAATCTGGACGCAGGCGGTTCGCACAGATATCGGTCTCAGTTCAGTAGATAGCCTTCTTATCGGTCAGACCCTCGACTCAAGCTTCAACGGTTTCACGGGTGACATCGATGATGTGGCGATCTGGAACACGGTGCGCGGCGCTGCGGAGATAGCTGATGATTTTACTACGGGTGTGGACGATACGAACGAGAATCTTGTGGGGCACTGGGCCTTCGACGAGCAAAGAGGCAAGACCGCTGTCGATGCCTCGACCTACGGCAACGACGGGGAACTCGGTGGCGGCGACGCGGATCAGATACCAAGCCGCCTTGGCGTCCTGTCCTTTGATGGCGGCGATCATGCCGACGCAGCCGACAGCGAAAGCCTGGCGCTCACCGGCTCGTCCACGGTGGAAGTGCGCTTTAATATCGATCCCGCAGCGACTGGCCGTGCGGCATTGGTGCAGAAATCGACCGACGGACTGGGGGAAAACCTGACCTTTGGACTCTGGGTAGACCAGACCACCGGTCAGATAGCCCTGGAGACGCAGGATGCCATCGGCCTCCAGAGTTGGTCCACGGCGACCGACCTGGTCAAAACAGGGGAGTGGCACGAGCTCGCCAGCGTGATCGACCGGGCTACAGAGGGGTATGTACGCATCTACCTGAACGGCACGCTGATACTCGAAGAAAGGGCGGCGGTTCGCCGCGAGCCTGCCCTGGATTCGAACCGTCTGGTCATCGGCCAGTATAAAGGGGCTAACGGATTCGTCGGCGAGATCGACGATGTGGCGATATGGAATACGGTGCGCACGGCCGGTGAAATTGCAACTGACTTCGCCGATGGTGCTTCGGGCGACCCAAGTGAGCTTGCGGCGCACTGGGATTTTGACGATCTATTCGGAACGGTAGCGGCCGACCGTTCGGGCAACGGCAACGATGCCGTGCTCGGTGCGAGTACCGTGGGCGTAATAGGCCCGAGTGTCGCGACCGAGATGCCGGAACGCCTGCGCGTTGTACGTGAAGGCGAGTCGCTCGTGATCAACGCGCCTTACTCCGACGCGGGGACGGGTGACACCCATTCGGCAGTGATCGACTGGGGCGACACAACCTCCGACGTGGTGGCAGTGGTTGCCGGTATCGACGGAGCCGGCACGCTCACGGCTGAACACGTGTACGCCGACAACGGTGTCTACGCGGTCACAGTCACCCTCACAGACGATGATGACGATGCCGACTCTGATTCCTTCGTGATCGACGTGCTAAACTCTGTACCGCAGGTCCTGCCGGGCGCCAGCGTGCTCGGCGACGAGGGACAGCTGATTGTGCTTAACGATGTGGTCCTGTTCGATCCGGGCGCACTTGATTCGCTCAGCGGCACGATCAACTGGGGCGACGGCACCCCGACTGAGGTGCTGGTCATCGATGCGGAACCATACGGACCGCCGGGTACGCTTACCGGGCTCACGGGATCCCTGGGCAACAACCACGTATATGCGGACGAAGGTACGTACACCGTGACGTTTACCCTGGAAGATGACGACAGCGGTGTCGCCGTCGAGACCCTTTCCCTTTTGGTGACCATTGCGAACGTCGATCCGGTGGTCGACGCCTGGGCCGACACCGGCGTCCCCGTGACAGTGAACGAGGGCGAATTGTTCGCGCTTGTGGGTGCGACGTTCCGCGATGGGGGTACGCTGGATACCCATGTGACGAGCATCGACTGGGGCGATGGTACCGAGCCCGAGGCGGGTGTGGTCAACGAAACAACCTCTGGACCTCCGGGATCGCTGACAGGCATGAGCGGTACGGTCGATGGGGCCCACACCTACGTTGACGACGGCGGGTACTTGCTCAACCTGACAGTGTCCGACGACGACGGCGGCATCGGTAACGACACGCAGCTGGTGACGGTGCTCAATGTCGCACCGACAGTCGACGCGGGTGGAGACCGCGATGCGATAGAGGGAGATCTGGTCTCGATCAGTGCGAGCTTTACGGACCCGGGATTGTTCGACACGCACACCGTCCAAATCGACTGGGGCGACGGCTCGGCACCAGACGGCTCCATCGAAGCGGCGACCCGGACGGTCAGCGGCGACCACGTCTACACCGACAGCGGCACGTTCGTGGTGACCATCTCGGTGAGCGACAACGGCAACGCCGTGGGTGAGGATAGCTTCTTGATGAACGTGGCCAATGTGGCGCCGGTGATCGATGCAGAGCATGTTGGGCACGATGCCCTGTCCTTCGACGGCGGCGATCATGTGGACGTGGCAGACAGCGAGAGCCTGGCGCTTACCGAATCGTCCACGGTGGAAGTGCGCTTTAAAGTCGATCCGGCAGCCACCGGCCGTGCGGCACTGCTGCAAAAATCCACCGACGGCCTGGGAGAAAACCTGACCTTTGGACTGTGGGTAGACCAGGGCACGGGCCAGTTGGAGCTGCGGACCGAGGACGACGAGGGCCTGCAGTCCTGGTCCACGGCGAGCGGCCTGGTGGAGAGGGGGCAGTGGTATGAGCTGGCCAGTGTCATCGACCGGGCCACGGGCAACGTACGCCTGTACCTGAACAGGGAACTGGTGCTCGATGCGGCAGAGGTCAATGGGGTGCGCAGCAACCCGGCGCTTTCCTCCAACCGACTGGTGATCGGGCATCAGGAATTTGGCGGAGTCGAGGAGGGGCTCTTCGGTGTAATAGACGATGTGGCGATCTGGAACACGGCCCGCAGCGCCGCGGAGATCACCGCCGATTTTGCCATCGGCGTGGATGATGCCGACACTGACCTTGCCGCGCACTGGGCGTTCAACGAGCCGGATGGCGATATCGCATTCGACAGTTCTACCTTCGGCAACCACGGCGTCCTGGGTGCGAGTACCGTGAACGTGGTCGGCCCGAGTGTTGCGGATGAGGCACCGACGCCGTTGATCAGAGGAGCCCTGTCGTTCGACGGGAACGACAGGGTGGACGTGGCCGACAGGACGATTCTGGTCTTCGACGGCGATGATCATGTGGACGTGGCCGACAGTGTGAGCCTGGCGTTTACCGGATCTTCCACGGTGGAAGTGCGCTTCAGGACCGCCCTCGGGACCGGAAATTTTATGCCGCTTGTGCAGAAGACCAGTGGTGATGACCTGTCTTCGGTTGCGCCCTATGCCTTATGGCTCAGGCAATCGAGCGGTCAACTCATTCTGGCCACCCAGGACGGAGACGTGATCAGACAGTTCTCGGTCGGAACGGTAAAGGATTCGGGATGGCAGGAGCTGGCTACAACGATCGATCGGGATAACAACACGATATCGGTGATCCTGAACGGGGTCGAGACCTATAGCACGTCCATCAGCACCACCGCTGTGCGCACCACCGCTCAAGCGATGCTGATCGGCAAGAGCCTGGATTACCCGACCCTTTACCAGGGATTCATTGGAGACATCGATGATGTGGCGATCTGGAATACGGCGCGTAGTGCGGCGGAGATTGCTGCTGATTTTGCCACGGGTGTGGACGATACAGACAAGAGTCTTGTGGGGCACTGGGCATTCGACGAGCCGAGCGGGAATACTGCGATCGATGCCTCGACCTATGGCAACGACGGCTTGCTCGGTGGCGCAGTTGGCGCAACCGAGGCGCCGACGCGCGACGCGCTGTTGCTCACCGGTTCGTCCACGGTCGAAGTACGCTTCAAGGTCGATCCGGCGGCGGTCGGGTGGACCGTGCTGGTGCGGAAATCGACCGATGGTACCGGAGCGAACCGCACATACTCGCTGTTTGTGAACCCGAGCACGGGCGGGTTGTTCATGTCCACGCGCGACGCCAGCGGCGACCAATTCTACTTTTCGCCTACCGGCCTTGTGGAGGCAGGGAAATGGTATGAGCTTGCCACCGTGATTGACCGGGATACGGGCAGCATGCAGATGTATTTGGATGGTGTGCTGGTGATCGATGAAGCTGTGGCGGTGCGCAGTGCTCCCGCGCTTGTATCGAACTTGCTGGTGTTCAGCCAGAATAGTTTTTCCGGCGTGATCGAGGATGTGGCCATCTGGAACACGGCACGCAGCGCTGCGGAAATTGCGGCCGATTTCGCCACGGGCGTGGACGATACGGACGTGAATCTTGTGGGGCACTGGGCATTCGACGAGCCGAGCGGGAATACCGCGATCGATGCCTCTGCCTATGGCAATGACGGGTTACTGGGTGGAGGTGTCGACACACAAGTGCCGCTTCGCGTGCGCCCTGGTGAACTGGTATTTGACGGCGATGATCACGTGGACGCTGACGACAGCGCGAGCCTGGCGCTCACCGGGTCGTCCACTGTGGAAGTGCGCTTCAGGAGCGACTCCTCCACCGAGTCCTGGAAGGCGTTGGTACAGAAATCGACTGACGGCCTGGGGTCGAACCGTGCCTACACGCTGTGGTTGAACCAGAGCTCAGGAGCGCTGGAGCTAGACACGTACGACACCCAAGGCCTGCAGTACTGGGTCACGTCGAGCGGTTTGGTGGAGACCGGGCAGTGGTATGATCTTGCCGCTGTAATCGACCGGAACACCGGCGATGTAAGGATGTATCTGAATGGTGCGCTGGTGCTCGATCAGGCGGCGGCGGTGCGGAGCGAACCGGCGCTCGTTTCGAACCGCTTGGTCATCGGCGGCCCGTTCCCGGCCTACAACTATCCTGGGTTCGTTGGCGCCATCGATGATGTGGCGATCTGGAACACGGTGCGCACGGCCGAGGAGATCGCGGCAGACTTTGCCGGCGGTGCTTCGGGCGCCCCGGACGAGCTTGCGGCGCACTGGGATTTTGACGACCTGTCCGGTAACGTGGCCACCGACCGCTCTGGCAACGGCAATGATGCTGTGCTCGGTGCGAGTACCGTAACTGCACCGGGGCCGTCCGTTGCAACCGAAATGCCGGCACGGGTACCCGCTAGACGGGAAGGCGATCTTGTTGTGCTAAGTGCACCCTACTCCGACGCGGGGATAGGTGACACCCACTCGGCAACGATTGACTGGGGCGACACCACCTCCGACGTGGTAGATGTGGTGGATGGCATCGACGGCGCCGGGACGCTCACAGCAGAGCACGTTTACGCGGACAACGGCGTTTACACGGTCACGGTCACCCTCACCGACGACGATGGCGGCTTCGACTCGGATTCCTTCGTGATTGACGTGCAGAACGCCGCACCACAGCTCCTTTTGGGCGCGAGCCAAGGCGGCGATGAGGGCCTGCTGATCGAGCTTGCCGACGCGCTTCTGTTTGACCCGGGCACGCTGGATACGCACAGCGGCACCATTGACTGGGGCGATGGCAGCCCGGCCGATGTGCTGGTCATCGATACGGTGCCGGACGGACCGCCGGGCTCGGTCGACGGATTGGTGGGAAGCCTGCACGGCAGCCACGTGTATGCGGACGACGGTGTCTTTACCGCAACTTTTACTCTCCAGGACGACGACGGCGGTCTGAATATCGGTTCGTTCCCGGTGACGGTCACCAACGTAGCGCCGAAAGTGGACCTGGGTGACGATTTCGAGGCGCTCGAAGGTGACTTGATTCGCCTGGACCCGACGGTCATTGACCCTGCGGGCGTAAACGACAGTCTTGTTTTCGATTGGCAGGTGACGGCCAGCAACGGCCAGCCGATTCCTCCGGGCAATGCCGGCACCTTTGAATTCACGACTTTCGACAATGGGTTTTATACAATCACCCTAACCGTCACAGATGATGATGGGGGAGTGGGCAGCGATGAGTTGATCGTGACTGTGCTGAATGTGGCGCCGACGGTCGGAGCTGTGACGGTAACCCCTGTTGACATCCTGAAGGGAGACAGCGTCAACCTGTCCGGCGACTTCAGCGATCCCGTTGCCGCAGACACCCATACCCTGTTCGTCGACTGGGGCGACGGAACAGTTGATGAAATCATCCTTGTAGCTGGTGCGCGAAATTTTGCGGTTGATCACGTGTATTCCGATAGTGGCCTGTTCACCGTGGCCGTGGCCATCGAAGACGATGACGGAGGGATCGGCAACGCGGTTGCCGGCAGTGTCACGGTCAACAGTCGGGTGCCGGCTGTGACGGTGAACACTGCTGCGATCGAGGTCAACGAAGGCGACACAGCGGTCAATAGCGGCACCTATTCCGATCCAGACGGCGATGCGGTGAGCCTGACGGCGTCTATCGGATCCGTGATCGACGAAGGCGGTGGCAACTGGAGCTGGTCGTTTGATACCGCCGACGGGCCGGCCGAAAGTCAGACCGTAACGATCACGGCCACCGACAGCGACGATGCAATAGGTACTGCGAGCTTTGACTTGACCGTACAGAATCTTGCCCCGGCATTGAGCCTGTTGAATGCGAGCGCCGTAAATGAAAATGATCTTTCCACCGTTACCGGCAGTATCTTCGACGCCGGGACGGGTGATGCCTTTACCCTAAGCGTTGATTGGGGCGACGGTACGCCGGTGGAGACTTTCAATTATCCTGCCGGTATCACCGGTTTCAGTGAAATCCATCGATACCTTGACGATGATCCCACCGGCACGGCAGCAGATTCTTATACAATTTCCGTGACCCTCGCGGATGATGACCTTGCTGAAGACATTGGAACCACCGCTGTCACGGTCACCAATGTCGCACCGACTCTCAGCGGCGTGAGCGCCACTGATGCGGATGAAGGCGCCCTCAGCACCCTGACCGGCTCAATCGCCGATCCCGGAACCCTCGACACCTTTACATTGAGTGTAAACTGGGGAGACGGTTCGTTAGTTTCGACATACCTCTATCCTGCCGGTACCACCACATTTGCCGAAACCCATACATACGCCAGCGCCGGGAGCTATACCATCCTTGTATCGGTGGAAGATGACGATCTTGGTCAATCGGAAGAAGTGAACACGGGAGTGACGATTATCCCGCCCAGCACCCCACCGGTTGCAGAAGACGACAGTTACAACGGATTCGAAGACACCACGTTGACAGTGTCGGCAGCAGGCGGCGTTCTGGCCAACGACTCCGATGTTGATCCGACCGACACCGTGACCGTTTCGACCGGCCCGGTTACCAATCCGGCAAACGGTACCGTTACGGTCAATGCAGACGGCAGTTTCAAGTACGTGCCGAATAAAGACTACTTCGGAACCGACACCTTCACATACCAGGCCATCGACAGCAGAGGTCTATTGAGCGGTGTCGCAGAGGTAACGATTACCATCGCTCCGGATAATGATGTCCCGGTGACGGCCGACGATGAGGCCACGGTGGCTGAAGCAGGGAGCATCGACATCGATGTGCTGGATAATGATACCGACGTCGACAGCACACTCGCCTACGCCAACGTGAAGGTTCTGACTGGCCCGGCAAACGGCACGGCCGTTGTTGGCGCCGTTGGCATCACATATACCCACAACGGTTCAGAGACGACTTCAGACAGCTTTACCTACCAGATCGACGATGGTGCCGGCGGATTGGACACGGCCACGGTGGCGATCGCGATAACGCCGGAGAACGATCCTCCGGTGCTGGGAGGGATAGGTGATCAAACCACTGACGAGGGCGTCGAACTGACGTTTACGGCCACCGCCACCGATGTCGACATCCCGGCGAATACGTTGACGTTTAGTATGGGTGCCGGTGCCCCGGCCGGCGCCGGCATCGATCCGGGTACCGGTGCGTTTACCTGGACACCGGCAGAAGACCAGGGCCCGGGGACCTACGGGATCGAGGTGGTGGTGACCGATAACGGCACCCCGGCACTGAGTGATTCAGAGACGATCACCGTGACGGTCAATGACGTCAATGCAGCGCCGGTGCTTGACGCTATTGGTGATCAAACAGTCGACGAGGGGGTCGAACTGACCTTTACAGCCACGGTCACCGATGTCGACATCCCGGCTAACTCGCTGACGTTCTCCCTGGCAGGCACAGTGCCAACAGGGGCGGGTATCACCTCCGCGGGCTTGTTTAGCTGGGCACCAACCGAAACCCAGGGATCCGGCACATATATATTTGATGTGGTGGTGACCGATGACGGCACTCCCGAACTGAACGATTCCGAGACGATCACCGTCACGGTCAACAAAGTAAATTCGGCTCCGGTGCTTAACCCCATAGGCGACCACACGGTCGACGAAGGCATCGAGCTGACCTTTACGGCCACGGCCGGCGATACCGACATCCCGAAGAATACATTGACGTTCAGTCTGGGTGCAGGTGCTCCTGCCGGCGCGAGCATCGATCCGGATACCGGTGTGTTTACCTGGACACCGGCAGAAGACGAGGGTCCGGGGACCCACGGTATCGAGGTGGTGGTGACCGATAACGGCACGCCGGCCCTGAGTGATTCAGAGACGATCACCGTGACGGTCAACGAAGTAAATGTAGCTCCAGTCCTGAATCCGATCGGCAACCAGAGTGTCGATGAAGGAGTGACGCTCACCTTTACGGTTACTGCGAGCGATGCAGACATTCCGGCGAATACATTGACGTTCAGTCTGGGTGCAGGTGCCCCGGCCGGCGCCGGCATCGATCCAGTCACCGGTCTGTTTACCTGGACACCGGCAGAAGACGAGGGGCCGGGGACGTACGAAATCGAGGTGGTGGTCAGCGACGGCTCGGAAACCGACGCTGAGACGATTACGGTGACGGTCAACGTAGTCAATGCAGCTCCGGTGCTCGATCCCATTGGTGATCAAACAATCGACGAAGGCGTCGAACTGACCTTTACGGGCACGGCCGGAGATACCGACATCCCGACGAATACATTGACGTTCAGTCTGGGTGCAGGTGCTCCAACCGGCGCTGGCATCGATCCGGTTACTGGCGCGTTTACCTGGACACCGGCAGAAGATGAGGGTCCGGGGAGTTATGGGATCGAGGTGGTGGTGACCGACAATGGCAACCCGGCCCTGAGTGATTCAGAGACGATCACGGTGACGGTTAACGAAGTCAATGTGGCTCCGGTGCTTGACCCCATCGGTGATCAAACAATCGACGAGGGCGTCGAACTGACTTTTACGGCCACGGCCGGCGATACCGACATACCGGCTAATGCGCTGACGTTTAGTCTGGGTTCAGGAGCCCCTGTCGGCGCCGGCATCGATCCGCTCACCGGTGTGTTTACCTGGACACCGACAGAAGACCAGGGCCCGGGGACTCACGGTATCGAGGTGGTGGTGACCGATAACGGTACGCCTACGCTGAACGATTCAGAGACGATCACCGTTACGGTCAACGAAGTAAATGTAGCTCCGTCGCTTGACCCCATAGGCGATCACACGGTCGACGAAGGCGTCGAACTGACCTTTACGGCCACGGCCGGAGATACCGACATCCCGGCGAATACATTGACGTTCAGTCTGGGTGCAGGAGCTCCTGTCGGCGCCGGCATCGATCCGGTCACCGGTGTGTTTATCTGGACACCGGCAGAAGACCAGGGCCCGGGGACTCACGGTATCGAGGTGGTGGTGACCGATAACGGCACACCTGCCCTGAGTGATTCAGAGACGATCACCGTTACGGTCAACGAAGTAAATGTAGCTCCGTCGCTTGACCCCATAGGCAATCACACGGTCGACGAAGGCGTCGAACTGACCTTTACGGCCACGGCCAGTGATGCCGACAGCCCGGCCAACACCTTGACGTTCACTCTGGGTGCAGGTGCTCCGGCAGGCGCCGGCATTGATCCGGTCACTGGTGTGTTCAGTTGGACGCCAAACGAAGTTCAGGAATCTCGTACGTATACGTTTGATGTGGTGGTGACCGACGATGGCACACCGGACCTGAGTGATTCAGAAACGATCACTTTGACGGTCACCAAAGCAAATGCAGCCCCGGTGCTTGACCCCATTGGTGATCAATCAGTCGACGAGGGCTTTGAACTGACATTTACGGCGACTGCCACCGATGTCGACATCCCGGCCAATACTTTGACGTTCAGTTTGGGTGCAGGGGCCCCGGCCGGCGCCGGCATCGATCCAGTCAGCGGTGTATTCAGCTGGAACACGACAGAAGGCGAGGGGCCGGGGAAATACGAGATCGAGGTGGTGGTGACCGACGATGGTACGCCGACACTGAGCGATTCCGAGATCATTGCGGTCACGGTCAACGAAGTGAATGTAGCTCCGATTCTTGATCCCATAGGCGGCCAGATTGTCGACGAAGGCGTCGAACTGACCTTTACGGCCACGGCCAGCGATGCCGACACCCCTGAGAACACGTTGACGTTCAGTCTGGGTGTGGGCGCCCCGGCAAGCGCTTCCATCGATCCGGTCACCGGTGTGTTTACCTGGATACCGACAGAAAGCCAGAGTCCGGGCACCTACGGGATCACGGTGGTGGTGACCGACAACGGCACACCGGCATTGAGCGATTCAGAAATTATCGCCGTGACGGTAAACGAAGTAAATACGGCTCCGGTGCTGGTCTTGATCGGCAACCAGAGCGTCGATGAGGGAGCCGAGCTGATCTTTACCGCAAAGGTCATTGATGGCGATATTCCATCTAATGACTTGATAATCAGTCTGGGTGCGGGTGCTCCGGCAAGTGCAGCCATCGATCCATTCAGCGGCAAGTTTACCTGGACACCTGCAGAAGAAGAGGGCCCGGGGATCTACACGATCGAGGTGGAGGTGACCGACAACGGTACACCGGCACGGAGTGATTCAGAGACGATCACCGTGTCGGTCAGTGAAGCAAATGCGGGTCCGGTACTTGCCCCCATCGGTGATCAAACAATCGACGAGGGCGATGAGCTGACCTTTACGGCCACGGCCAACGATGTCGACCTCCCGGCAAATACGTTAACGTTTAGTTTGGGAGCGGGAGCTCCGGCAGGTGCCAGTATCGATCCGGGTACCGGTGTGTTTACCTGGACACCGGCAGAAGGAGAGGGCCCGAGAACTTACGGGATCGAGGTGGTGGTGACCGACGATGGTACCCCGGCACGGAGTGATTCAGAGACGATCACGGTTACAGTCAACGGAGTAAATGCGGATCCAATTCTTGACCCCATTGGTGATCAAACGGTCGACGAAGGCAACGAACTGACGTTTACTGCCACGGCGACGGATGCTGACATACCGGCCAACGCGTTGACGTTTTCTCTGGCAGGTGCTGTGCCGGTGGGGGCTACGATCGATCCGGGTACCGGTGTGTTTACCTGGATACCGGCAGAAGACCAGGGTCCGGGCAGCTACACCTTCAATGTCGTCGTGACCGATGACGGAACGCCCGCACTAGTCGATTCTGAAACTATCACCATCACGGTCAACGAAGTAAACAAAGCACCGGTGCTGGATGCCATCGGTGACCACACAGTCGATGAACGAAACGACTTGACCTTTACGGCTACGGCAACCGACACCGACCTGCCGGCCAACACATTAACCTTCACGCTATCCGGTGCGGTGCCTGCAGGAGCAACCATCGATCTTCTCACCGGCGTCTTTACGTGGACACCGAGTGAAGCCCAGGGGCCGGGTGTTTATACCATTGAAGTGTCCGTGAGCGACGGAACTGAGGCAGACTCCGAGACCATCACGGTTACGGTTAATGAAGTAGATGAACTGCCGGTACTCGAGAATTGGCGACTTTTCGACGATAGGGGCATCAGTGATTCCGACAAACTGACGAACGACACAACTCCGATACTGCTGTTTGAGTTCAACGATCAGGTTTACGGCGAGAACAGCCATGTATCCGTGCTCGATCCGGACGGCGTCGCGATGATACCCACCAGAATCGATGGCTGGGGCAGTGATGCCCTGTATGCGGTGTTCGAGACGCCGTTGACGCTGGATGGCACCTACCCGGTCACACTGAGCGGGCTGATACAGGACCCGGAAGGTAACTACTTCAACGACAACGTCGATCTTGCCCTGGACTTCTTCCTGGATACAACAGCGCCCGATGTGACGGTGGATTCCCTGTTGACAAACAATCCCAACCCTTCCCTGGCCGGCACGGTGAGCGATGCCGCCGCCTCGGTGGAGGTGACCGTTGACCGCAGGTCCTATCCCGCCACCGTGAACCCCGACGGCACCTGGGTCTTATCAGTCGGTGATATCGATCCGTTACTGTCCGACGGCGTCTACGATGTCTTCGCTACGGCGACAGACCCGGCCGGGAACGTCGCTGTCGACAGTACCAATAACGAGCTGACGGTGGATACAACCGCTCCGGTGGTGACGGTCGATTTCCTCGAGGTGGATGACACCACGCCGGCCGTCACCGGCACTTTGGATGATCCGGTTGCCGACATAGAGGTTGTGCTCGACGGCCAAACATACTTCGCCCTGAATAATGGCGACGGGACCTGGATCCTGCTCGACGATACCATCAACCCGGCGCTGGCTGTCGGCGCCTACGATGTTGCCGCGAGTGCGATCGATGCCGCCGGAAACACAGGTAGTGACGCAACGATCGATGAAGTGATTGTCCTGTCGGATCAGCCGTTGTTGCGCATCATGGAAACTGAGCATAGTTCCAGAGGCGTTGGGTTCAAATTCAACTACCAGCTGGATATGACTCAGCTGAATCTCTATGACACTGCTGCCGGAACCTACGGGGAACCTGATCTGACGCTGGTCGGTAATACCACCAGGCCGGTCAGCGGTTCGATGGTTTATGATCCTGTGACGAGAGGTATGACCTTTGTCAAGACCGGCGGTCCATTGGCGCCGGATACCTACACCATGATCATCCGCGGGGCCGCAAACGGTTTTGTCGATAGCCTGGGGAATCTCCTGGACGGCGACGGGGATACGACACCCGGCGGTGATTACGTTACCACGTTCACTGTCGAAACCAGTGATGCCCGCCTGGTATCACTGCCCGACTTCACGCGGGGTCCGGGCCAGGCAGTGAACGTGCCGGCTCCTGCCAATGGTATCCCCGTAACGATCAGTGACGGCACCGGTGTGCAGTCCGTCGATTTGGTGCTCACCTACGATCCGGATCTGTTGAACGTGACCGGGATTTCCCGCGGGTCCGGTGCGCCTGCAGATTGGCAGGTCATCGGCGATCTCGGCAATCCGGGCCGCGTCCCGGTGGCGTTTTTCGGAACCACCACCCTGCCGGCGGGCGAGGTAAGATTCCTCGAGATCGAGGCCACCGTTCCGGATGATGCGCCCTATGCAGAGAGCGCGGTCCTGAGCCTGGCCAACCTGCAGCTCAACGAGGGGGCCATCGCCGCCCAAGCCGACAGCGGCGTGCAGGTGGTTGCCTACTTTGGTGATGCCACCGGCAACCATGCATACAGTGCCCTGGACGCCGCCTACATCGCGCGCACCAGTGTTGGACTGGACAGTGGGTTTGCCGCTGCCTTCCGGATGAAAGACCCGGTCATCATCGGAGACATCAGCGGAAACGGCGGGCTCGGTGCCCTTGACGCCGCCCGTCTCGCTCAAAAAATTGTCGGCCTCGATGTCACGACGATTCCGGACCTTCCCGGAACCCTGCCGCCCATCGTTGTCAGCGGCCGGGATCCGTTGTTGAGCATCGCGGACGACTTAACCGCTATCCCGGGCGATACCCTCAACGTTCCGGTGTCCATCCTCGATGACGCAACGGGCCTCCTCGGTGTTGATCTCACCATCCATTACGACACGAATGTATTTGACGTGACCCATAGTGATGTCAGTAGCGGAACCCTGACCGCCGGCTGGTTTGTCGTCTCCAATGTCGATGACGCCGCCGGCACGATCGCTGTTTCGATGTTCAATATTTCTCCTGTCCCAGGCGGAACCGGAAGCGTGGCCGAGATCGAATTCGATGTGCGTGCCGATGCACCGGCCGGCCCGACCGCCCTCGATATTACCGATGACACCGCCCTCAATGAAGGCGAGCTGGTGCTGACCATCGACGACGGGGCGGTGACGATACTGGCCGATAACCAAGCACCCACGATTGACGCATTGACCGTCAACCCCGATCCCATCGCTGAAGACGGTACCCTGACCCTTTACGGCACATTTTCCGATCTAGATTCCAGCGGCACCTTTGTTGTGACCGTGCTCGACTGGGGTGACGGTTCGGGGCCGGACACATTGAGCCGACCGCCGGGAAGCACCGATTTCAGTTTTACCCATCAATACCTTGACGACCCCGACGGCACCGGCCCGGATGAATACACCATTACGGTGGCGGTAGAAGACGATACCGGTCAAACCACGACCGGACAAGTAATTGCCACGGTCGTCAACATCACCCCGACAGTCGGCAATCTCGGAGTCACCGGGGCGGTTGAGGGCTCTGCGGAGACGCTGACCGGCACGATCACCGATCCGGGAACCCTGGACACGTTTACCCTGAGTGTGGATTGGGGTGACGAAACGCCGGTCGAAAAATTTAACTACCCCGCTGGGACCACCGCCTTTGGTGAGACGCATGTCTATACCGACGATGGTGCGTATACTATCACCGCTACAGTAACCGACGATGACACCGGCACAGGCAGCGACAGCCTAGCGGTGACGGTCGCCAATGTCGCCCCGACCCTGTCTGCCGACGGAGATGCGGTGGCTACCGCCGGTGAGGTATACACCCTGCTGTTGAATGTCGCAGACCCCGGCAACGACACCATCGAATGGGTCATCGACTGGGGCGACGGACCGGAAGAGAGGGTCTCTGGAAATCCGTCTTCTGTGTCCCACCTCTACACGGAGCCGACGCCGCTGCCGGGTGACCTGGACGTGAACGGGGCCGTGGATGCCGACGATTATCCGCTCTTTCGACAACATTATCGGCGCAGGGATGCAGCCGGTCACCAAGACGGTGATTTCAATGGAGACGGCGTGGTCGACCTGCGCGACTATGGGCTTTTAAGAAGGTATAAAGGAACGGTCGGCTGGGATGCACGCACGGTGAGCATCACGGCATCCGATGAAGACGGCACATATGTCGTCGGCACAAAATCGATTGAGGTCCGGCCGCCTGCCGGCGGTGCGTTGATGGCCAAGATGGCGGCAACACCGGATCCGGCGGCAGATCCGGCCCCCTCGGCAATGCAGCAGGGAGTGATGTTTGATCCAGCCGGCACATCGGAATCTTTCGGCGTCGGCTACATGGATGCGGGGTACGGTGCTGGTGACAGCGGCTACGCTCCGGCATCGGCCTTTGATGTAGAGCTTTCAACTCCGGACGTTGGCGGGGAAGAAGAGAAAGATAAATTGCAGGTCGTTGAAAACCCAATTCTCAACCCTCTGGTCTATCTGTGACACTTGCATATCGGATACGCTTAGAATAAGATGTGGACCCTGTCGTTGAATCGTTTCGTGATATTCGAAATTACCGAGGGTCATCTGATGAAACAGACGCCATTCGTCGTTCCGCTGTTGTTGGCGGTGCTGCTCTTCTGTGTACCGGCCCGGGCGGCCTTTTTCTCGATCGAACCCAGCGACCCGCTTTTTGTCGCCCCCGGCCAGACGGCCAGTTTTGAGCTGATCTTTAACCCGGAAACCGACGGCGCATTTACCATCATCGGATGGGATCTGGAGTTTATCTACGACACGACCGAAATGACTTTCGATAACGTGGTAGATGATCTCGGCCTGGATCCGCTGGGCCCGATCGTCGATGAGACCGGAAACCTGCTGTCAGTCAGTGTGCTCGCTGATTTTGAGGATCCCGGTTCTACGTTTGTCGAAAATACGTCCCAGACCCTGGCCACGTTCGAGTTTACCATGACAGGCTTAGAATCTTTTGACGGTATAAGCGACTTTGAACTTCTCTCACAGATCGGGACCGTTTCACCCGCTCTCGGACTTCTTATGGATGACGAAGAAACCATCATGCAGTATTTAGGAGAAGAGGGAGCCGACATCAGCGCCGTCCCGCTACCGGATCCCTTATGGATGCTGCTTGCCGGAATGGCCTCCCTGGCTGGAGTTCATCGGTTCAGGCTGCGTTAAGCAGATCTTTCATACTCTTTATGCTCTCACTGAAGTAAAACGCTCAGGAATTGTTTAATGTTGTTCTCCCCTGTTTTTAACAGGTAAAATCCAAGTTCCGTAATCCATGGGACTTTTGTGCCTTCCACGCTCACTTTTTGGTTCCGTAGTACGCATCTATTTTGGCAAGAATTATGGATGAGATCGCAGTTTTCCCCGGAAAGTTGGTTTCGCCGATACCGGAAGAGGCTGTATTTCCGATCCAATCCTGAAACAGAAATGCCTTCCGACTTTCTGCAGCGAAGACGATGCTCAAAATCCGGAAGCAGCGGAACCTGAAGTTGCGCCCTACGAAGATACACTGATTTCAGCAGTCCCATTGAAACACTGGCCCGGCTCAGCTTCCAACGGTTCTTCCGGTTCTTCCGAAAACTGGCCGGGATGACCGGCACCGCCCGTGGGGCCGCCGGCGAATTCTGGCATATCTATCAGCTGCCGGTCATCACGGTTCCGTCCAATCGGCCCTGCATCCGGAAACAGTTGCCCGATGCGGTCTTCCCGACGGCCGCGGCAAAGTGGGCCGCCATCGCCGATGACATTCATAAATGGAATCGGACCGGACGTCCGGTTCTGGTGGGCACCCGGAGTGTCGTTGCCAGCGAACGCCTCGCCGAGCAGCTGACCGCCAGGGGATTGACCTTCAACCTGCTCAATGCGGTGCGGCATCGCGAAGAAGCCCGGATCGTGGCTGCCGCCGGCGAACCGGGGCGCATCACCATCGCCACCAACATGGCCGGCCGCGGCACGGACATCAAGCTGGGGCACAGTGTGGCCGAACTGGGGGGGCTTCACGTCATGGCCACCGAGCGGCACGAATCGGGCCGTATCGACCGCCAGCTCTTTGGCCGGAGTGCCCGCCAGGGAGATCCGGGCAGCGCCCAGGCCTTCATGAGCGCCGAAGACGAACTGATCGAGCGGTTTGTTCCGGGCCCCATGCGAAAGCGGTTGCTGGGTGCTCTGAGCAAAAAGACCCCGGGATCGGGCCGGCTGGCAAAAGTCGCTCTGGCCCACGCCCAGGGCGCTGCCCAGCGCCTGGCGTATAAACAGAGAAGAAATGTGCTCCAGATGGATACCTGGCTCGAAGAGGCGTTGTCGTTCTCCGGACCCGGTTCCGAGTATTAATTGCCGTTGCGGCGGGTCTTTTCAGGTTTTCATTTAATTTTTCCCCCGGTTCCGTCTTCATGATAATCTCGTGAGCCTCTCGGGCCCGGGAAGGGCGATTTCCTCTGAATCGGGATCTTTGTTTACCCGAGAAATCTCTGTCCAGGTCCTGTGTTCTCAGAGGCGCTCTGTTTCCGGCCTTTTGGTGGTGAACTTCTCCCATCGGTCAGAATGTGGTACAAATAGAAGGTTGTCCGAAGATTCGCGATCCTTTTTACTTATCATTCAGAGCAGGGGAGAATGAAGAATGGCAGAGCAAGAGCAGCACACCAGTGCCACCCGGGAGCGGGTGCAGAACTGGCTGATGAGCGAGGGCTGGAAAATCTCCGAACAACCCCACCCGGATGCGGAATGGCTGATCCGGGCCGAGGACGCTGCCCAGCGACGGATTCTGATCGGGCAGAACAAAGCGCGACCGGACATGATTCAACTGGAAGCGCGCGTCAATCTGGCCGATGAGCACCGGCAGATGTTCGAGAAGCTCCCCGATGAAACCCGGCGCGCCACCCTCTGGGATCTGCGCTTTCGCCTTCTTGCCATGAACGTGGATTTTACGGGCGTGGCCGAGCCGATGCCGACGGTCCTGCTGACCCAGCGGATATATCTTGATGGGCTGACCAAAGATAACTTCCTTCAACGGTTCTCCATCGTACGGAATGCCATCGTTGCGGTAATCTGGTCCATCACCCGGCAACTGGAAGGCGTGGAACCCCCCCGCGGAGTCCGCAACACCAACAACCCATTAACCAGAATATCCCCTCATATCCATACTTTCCAAAAAATTGGGGACGTTGGTAGGTTTTTAAGGTTATTTTGTTGTTGTCTCGAATTTCGACCTCATTATAAGATATTCTGATCGTTGATATCCCTACAAAAGCCGGGTGATAAAGCTACCCATGCCAAGACAAGCACGATTGGATATTCCCGGGGTACTGCAGCATATCATGGCGCGCGGCATCGAAAAGCGCGACATATTTCGTGATCATCGTGATCGCCAGGTATTTCTCGAAAAGCTCTCGACCGTTATATTAGAGGGTCGTGCAAAGCTTTATGCCTGGGCGTTAATGCCGAATCATTTTCATCTCCTTCTTAGACCTCTTGAGACATCCATGGCCGATATGATGCGACGTTTGATGACCGGATATTCGGTGTGGCACAATAAGCGACATCAACGTCAAGGGCATCTGTTTCAAAATCGATACAAAAGTATCATCGTGGATGAAGATCCGTACTTTCTGGAGCTAGTCCGGTATATTCATCTGAATCTGGTTCGCGGTAAGCTGCTGGAGAATCTTCGTCAACTTGATTCAAATCCATACACAGGTCATGCTGTCATATTGGGCAAGCGCTCTTTTGGGTGTCAGGACGTGGATTGGGTGTTAAGCTTGTTTGGTGACCGGGTCGGACAAGCCCGCCGTAAGTATCGAGCGTTCGTAAAAGCCGGCTTCGACCATGGTGCCCGCGAAGAATTTCGCGGTGGTGGCTTGATTCGAAGTGCCGGCGGTCGAAAAGAGCTTGCCGCACGAACCAAGGAGAACCGGGAATTAGGTGATGAACGAATCCTGGGAAACGGCGAATTTGTAAAGAGCATTCTGAATCGATGTGAGCCCAGAGACGATTGCAAAAAAGGCGACGTTGACCAAATTCTGACCGATGTGTCCAGGTCGTCGCAAGTACCTGAGAGGCTCATCTTGAGTGGAAGCCGCTTGCGTCAAGTGAGTGCCGCCCGTCGATTGTTTTTATTTAGGGCTTATGAAGAAGCCGGCGCATCCTATACAGAACTTGGGCGTTTATGCGGGATTGCGCACACATCGGTTAAGCAGGCCATCGCTAAAGCTAAAAACGAAAGCGATAAATAACCTTAATAAACTACCAACGTCCCCTATATTTTTAAGCGGCCTGGCGGAATTCGCTCGGCGATCGTCCTGTCCATTTTTTAAAGGCCCGTGAGAATGCGCTCAGTTCCGAAAATCCGAGTATGAATGCAACCTCCGTCAGATTTATCCCCTGGTCCCGCACATAGTCCATTGACAGGTCTTTCCGCACCTCATCCAGCAGCTTTCCAAAGGTGGTGCCCTCGCTGCGCAGGCTTCGCTGGAGACTGCGGACACTCATGTGCAGCTCTTTTGCCACTATCTCGTCAGACACCCCGCCGGACGGCAATTTTTTAATAATGGCGCTTTTCACCCGTTCTGCAATGTCTTCCTTTCTCAACCCGGACAGGTAACGGATAATAATCTGATCGTGGATCCGGGCAATTTCCGGATTATAGCCTTTCAGGGGCGCGTCCACCTTGTCTTTCGGTAATACAAGGAGGTTCCGGTCTGCCTTGAATGCGACGGGGGATTTGAAATAGGCGAAATACTCCCCGGCGCAGGAGGGCGCCTCATGGACAAAGCTGACGGACTGCGGGTTGAGGGTGGCGCCGTAATTGACACGGCACATCGACGTGACAATGGAGAAGAAAGAATCGGTGCGGGAAGGTATCACGATCGTGGTGGGTTTGAACTTCAGATAGAGCGCCAGGCCGTCATCCACCTCGACGAGCTGCAGAATGGCAATTTTTGTGATCGCATGAATATACCTTTCCAGGCGTGTCAACGCTTCCCGCAACGTGGCACTGGCCAGCCAGGCATAACCAAGGGCATTCAGATGGGATGGGTGCCAAAGATTTCCGGACTTGAGCCCGAAACATGGATCGTCTATCGTTTGAGAGGCCCTGTACCACAGGTTGTCTCCGATCGTCTGGAGAGCCCGAGCCCCCGGCTTGACCATCATCTCCTTTGTGATCCCCTGCTGGGAAAAAATGGGCTCCGGATCGTGCCCGTACATCTCCAGAAGCTCCCATAAAATGGCCGCCGGCGCCAACAGACAGGTTTTTTGCATCTTCTGATTCCTCCTTCCGATTCCATTCAAATATCCCTGCTATATGTCAGAAAATCAAAGGCCAATGCGTCTTCATTATCAAAATTGGCGCGACGAATCAATATAATGGCGCGAATTGTCAAGTAATATTTTTAAATCGGTCTTATCGTACCGTCTTAAAGGTTCCCGACATGGGCGACCCCCTGTTTAATCGAGCCCATGATAGGTATCAGACCGATGATACCAAAACTCAAATGTGAGAGCGTATCATGACAGAGAAACATCGCGTACCAAAAGGTGAGCGCTTTGTATCGACGGTCCTTTTGGCACTTCTTCCCCTGGGCGGATTGGTGTTCGCCCTGATCGCATCCGGCAGTGGCTGGAGCTGGAGTTTTTTCGGAGCCCTGGTGTTCTGGATCGGCTGCGTTTTCGGTCTCTGCGATCTCATTGTATCGTCGATTTTAAAACGTATATGATCGACGCCTGTTTATGGCACTGAATTATATACCTCAATAGACCCTCATAGGTTTCACGGTTTTTTCAGAACACGCCTGGGACGCTCATTTGCGGTGTTGTCTTTCGAGTATGGCGGGGCAGCCCGCCGGGTCAATGTGCCGGCGGGTGAATTTTCCGAGCATCGGTTTCGGGAAACAGGTTGAAAGGCGTCCATTCCCCTCGAATGTTTTCCACGAGAATGGCAGAGTCGGGCGGATCTTGGAGCTGGCTACTCTGAATTCCCCACTTGCGCTGCAAATGAGCGTCCCAGGCGTGTTCTAGTGATATGCCTCCAGGTATGGAGGGGTGCTATTGCCGGATTACACCCATCACGGCGATGCCGATTGGCAGAAACAGACCGGCGTGTCCCGTCGAATACGACCCAAAGAGGTGACCAATGGAAATGGCTTGGACGAATCCTCCTCAAGAAGGTAGAGCCAATATGGATTCTGAAAAACAAAAACAACGGAAAAAACGGATCAAGAAAATACACAAAAATTCTGTTACGGCCGCACTTCGACGCAGAAAATGGGAGAGCGCCGCAAAAACGGTCCTGCGCCATCCGGTGACATTGAAACAATTTTTTTTGAAAATGATGCTAAGAGGTATCGAAGAACCGGATATCAATCTGTGGTGGTTATATGAATGGGTAAAAGAGGGAAAGGTGGTGGAACTGGACGATGGATATTTTCAAATGGCAGACCATACCCCACGGAAAGAGCCATAAGCCGCCAATTTGGGATTCAAAGCCGGTCGCGGATCCGATTCTTTCGGCCGGCTGATGATACCGTATTTTCCGCTTGACACATTATCTCCAAATTGTTACCAAATGCGTCTCTTCGGGCGGGTAGCTCAGTTGGGAGAGCGACGGCCTTACAAGCCGTAGGTCACAGGTTCAAGCCCTGTTCCGCCTACCATTTTTTCGAAATAGGTCTCTGTCTGATATTCGGAATAGAGAAATAAGTTTCTTTCAGAGTCAGCCAATCAACGAAATGACATAAATTCGGGGGCGTAGCTCAGTTTGGTTAGAGCGTCCCGCTTTCTAAGCGGGAATGTCGCAGGAGCGAAGGTCGATCTTTCAAAATTTGTTACATGTTGTTTAGTACAACAAAAGATGCGGGGGCGTAGCTCAGTTTGGTTAGAGCGCCGGCCTGTCACGCCGGAGGTCGCGAGTTCGAGTCTCGTCGCTCCCGCCATATAAATCTTTCTGGCCTATTACAGCGTGTCACGTGACAGGCCTTTTCTGTTTATGCCTTTCTGCGTTTACATTATACAAAGCCTGAGGGACGAAAGCTATTATGTCGGGACTACCCAAGACCTACTGAATCGGATTGAAAGGCATAATCAAGGCCGCTCAACTTACACCAAAACCAAAGGTCCCTGGAAATTAGTCTATAAAGAAGAACATCCCGACCGCTCCAGCGCGATGAAACGGGAGTATGCCATCAAGCACCGTAAATCGACGGATTACATCCTGAATTTAGTTGACGGCACCCACCCTGCTTAGAGCGTCCCGCTTTTCAAGCGGGAAGGTCGCGAGTTCGAGTCTCGTCGCTCCCGCCACTTCAATCATTCGGCCTGTTGCTGTATATCAAGTGACAGGCCATCTTTGTTTAAGCCTTTCTACGTCTACTTTATTCAAAGCTTAAGGGGCGAAAGCTATTATTTCGGGAATACTGCAGATATCTATAGTGGTTGTCATAAATATGTTCCGTTTGCAGACATATGGAAACGATGACCGCAGAGTCGCAGAGGACGCAAAGGAGCTGTATTTTTCCCCGAATCCCTGAGAGGCGGATTCGGGGAAAGAGCCCAAGCAACATATTGAATTTCTATAAATTTTCTAGACGATCGGTTTGTATTTCGCCCTCTCAGCGAAATGCAAAATTAAAATCTACTCTGCGAACTCTGCGCCTCTGCGGTGATACGTTGATCGTAAATGGAATCGGAACACAATTCTGGCAATCGCTCTAAAGCAGGCTGAAAAACATGTTAAGCTCGGTACGATTATATGCTGTCGCCGATGAAGAAATTTAAGAAACCACTCCTGGTTGTAGGTCTCATACTCCTGACCGTTGCCGTTTACTGGCAAGTCTCTGAATACAGCTTTGTCAATTATGACGACCACGAATACGTTTATGAAAACGTACGGGTGAAGCAAGGGTTGACGCCGGGCAACATCACCTGGGCGTTGATGACGTTCCATTTTGCTAATTGGCATCCACTGACCTGGATGTCACACATGCTCGATGTGTCTCTTTTCGGACTCGACCCGGGGCGCCACCACCTGGTCAATCTATTCTTTCATGTAGTATATTCAGTTCTCCTGTTCATCCTGCTCTACAGAATGACCAACCAGTTCTGGAAAAGCCTGTTTGTCATGTCCCTTTTTGCGTTGCACCCGATCAATATCGAGTCGGTGGCCTGGATATCCGAGCGAAAGAATGTGTTGAGTACGCTGTTCATGTTTTTAACCATATGGTCTTATCTATATTACACCAGACGGCCCGGCTTCCCGCGATACCTTACCGTCTTCGTTTTGTTTGCCATGGGCCTGATGGCAAAACCCATGCTCGTTACCCTCCCTTTCGCCCTGATGTTGCTTGACTACTGGCCATTGAAACGGCTCGGCTTTAAGGAGCCAACTTCAGAGGCGCACCCATGGAGGGCCTGTTCACCCATCCAGTGTGTGTCCGAAAAGCTTCCGCTGATCATTCTGGCAGCAGGCTCCAGCGCCATTACCGTGATTGCCCAGAGCAGATGGGAAACGGTAAGGGTCCTTGAGGAAATATCGATGTCGGATAGAGTTTCCAACGCCCTGGTGGCCTATATCCGATATTTGGGCAAGGCATTTTGGCCAACAGATTTAGCTGTGTTTTACCCGTTGCCGGATACTATTCCGGTTTGGGAGCCGATTGCGGCCGGAAGTTTCATTGCGCTGATTCTCGCAGCTGCGATATGGGTTCGACATCGATATCCATGGTTTCTGGTGGGATGGCTGTGGTTTTTGGGGACATTGGTGCCGGTCATCGGGATTGTGCAGGTCGGCAGCCAGGCCATGGCAAACCGGTATGCCTACGTTTCCTTTATCGGCCTGTTTGTCATCATCTCCTGGGGTGCAGGGGCCATTTTCAAACCTTTGGGAAGAAAAGCAATCGTAGGGATCTTCGCCGGTCTGGGGGTGGCCGCGTGCGCCTATGGTACCTGGCAGGCGCTAAGACATTGGGAGAACAGTGTGCTTCTCTTCACCCATGCCATTAAAATAAGCGATTCGCATCCCATTTTCCACACCAATCTCGCAAAAGCTCTGTCCGACTCCGGAAAGAAAGACGAGGCGATAGAACATTATAAAGCAGCAATTGAGTTAGACCCCGGTCTTATGGTGCCCCGGTATAGCCTTGCCGTGCTGATGTCGGAAAGGGGGCAAACGAGCGAGGCCATCCGCGAACTTCGAAGCTGCTTGGATCAGGCGGCGAGGGATGGCCGTCCCGGTTCGATACCCACAGTGGACATCCTAAATATCCGATTCAGTTTGGGGACAATACTAATCATGGACGGACACATCGATGAGGCAGTTGATCAATTCGAATCCATCTTGTCGATTGAAAGGCAATCCGTTCCGGAGAATATCCTGATTGATACCCGAAATAATCTCGGTGCGGTCATGCTCCACCAAGCCCGGCCCCGGGAGGCGATTTCTCATTTTGAAGCAGTTCTCCGAATTGATGGTTCGAATCCGCAAGCCCTCAACAATCTTGGCTTGGCCAGGCTTCAACTCGGCAGGCTCGACGAGGCAAGAGATTATTTCCGGATGGCCGTTTCCAACGAACCCGACTACTCAGAAGCCCGGCAGAATGCCGAACTCTTGGAAGCCAGGATTCAGGAACTCGATAGCCAGATTGGCCGCATGTCTCACCATCTGAAGCTGAATCCGGAACATCCTGCGTTGCTCTACGATATGGCGCGCCTGTATCGGATGCGGGGAAATTATGAACAATCAGTATATTACTTTGAGCAACTCCTTGCGATGGATCCTCGTAACCTGCCGGTCCTTGAACAACTGGCGGTAGTCTATGACGCTCAGGGAAACGATGACATGGTATTGAACATGCTTGACCGTATTGTCAAACTGGAACCGGATAGAGCGGATGTGTATTATAATTTGGCGTGTCTATATTCGCGACAAAACCGAGTGGAGGACGCTATCACGTCCCTGGAAACCGCGATAGAAAAAGGTTATGAGAATTGGGGACAGATACGCTCTGACAGCGATCTGGTAAACATCAGAAACACTGATGGGTACAAGGAGATCATACGGCAGGCGGATTCCCCATGAATCATCCGGTGTGATAAAAAACCGATGAAGGGCACGGCCGGCCATATATTGGACGAACCCATCACGCGTGCACCAGGCGGTCCTGTCGGGCGTTGAGCGGTGCTGTTGGAAACTGGGTGATACCCCTTCAGATGAGCCCTGCCAACGTTGCAGGTCGCGAGTTCGAGTCTCGGCGCTCCCGCCATCTATAGCAGTTGCCATAAATATGTTCCCTCTGCAGACATATGGAAACGATGACCGCAGAGTCGCAGAGGACGCAACGGAACTGTATGTTTCCCAGAATCCCTGAGAGGGGGATTCTGGGAAAGGGCCCCAGCAACATATCGAAATTCTAAATATTTTTACTGACAATCGTTTTGCATTTCGCCCTCTATGTCCTGCCTGTCCTGCTTACCCTGAGCCAGTCGAAGGGAGCGGAGTCGAAGGAAGGCTCTCGAAGGGCAGCGAAATGCAAAAAGGAACATCACCTCTGCGACCTCTGCGCCGTTGCGGTGATAGGTTGATCGTACAAGGAATCGGAAAGGAATTCTGAAAATTACTGTATAACTCTCCGGCCTGTTACGGCATGTTCCATGACAGGCATTTTATGTTTCATGCCCTTCTACCTATACATCCTCCACAGCCCAAACACTCGAAACCGTTGTTTCCAATCACGACATTTTTGTCGTTCCCTCAGACGTTTAAATTTTTTTTTATAATGTTTACAAAATATTAACTCAAATACCGGTTTGGCCTGGTATTTGCTTAGGTGTTATGTGTCTTTGATCCCGATAGAAGGAGCACACCATGCAGCGTATACTGAAAAATATTTCCACCCAAGCCGTCATCATTCTTCTGGTTTCCACGCCCACCCTAATCGCGGTCGCATTCTGGAGCATCGTCAATCCTGCCCTGACAGTTGTTTTTTTGATGATTGTCGCCTGTTTCGCCCGTCCCTTCCGCCAATTTGTAAGGAACGCCACGGACCCGGCCGTGGAGAATTGAAATAGTAACAAATTAAGGTTCTTCTCCAATTTAGTTGGACCCTCGTCGATCACACCAGAGGAAGCAGAAAAACCGGCCCTTTTTCATTAAAGAAACTACAACCCATCGGGAGATAATCCTAAAATAAATCGAATGTTTCATCATGATATTAACCCGGCTTTGGTGATGGGGCAGGGCCGGCAACGGCCCTTTTTTTTCCGAAGATTGATTTCCACTCCCTGCTGACTTATCTTTCTGTCATGTAGGCAGTGGGAGGCTACGATTCTGTCTACGCTTTTCCTCCTTAACGAGTCTGGGGCGCACCTCCTCTACCCCGGACTCCCTTTATTATTGCCCCACCGTTGTCCCATATCAAACATGGAAAGCTCTGTTTACCGAAATGACGCTCCGTGCGCGGAGCCGGATCCCGTATGCAGGATCCCTGAGAGGGGGATTCTGTAAATTGGCGCCCCCGTGAAGGGATTTATTTGTCCAATTCTCGGCATCCGCTTGCCGCCGGCATACGGGCGTATTTTTGGATGTCGTTCCGGGGAGATACGTTTACCAGGCCCTCAAGAGAGTGAACTATCCTGGTCCAATGTGTCGGGAAGTGTTCCGGAAGGGGCTACACGCTACGGGGGAGCGTGGAGATTGAAACAATCGTTGCGGTTATCCAGAAAGTACAAGCAAGCTGAAATATGGGTTTGTCGCACCACGAAGTTCACGACGAGGACGAAGGTAACAAAATGAATTTACATTATTTTTGTTCGTGACTGTCGTGAACTAAATGGTGAAGGCTTCCCTACTGGAGCTCTCTATATATGCGCATAATCTTTTTGAGTCGTAATTCCGCCAACAGCGGAATTACTCCGGCTCCCGGTAAAGCGCCAGAACGCCGGATCGTGCCACCTTTTTAATTCCGTAGGGCTTAAGCAGTTGAAGCAGGGCATCGATTTTGTCCTGCCCGCCGGTGATCTCGAAGATGTAGTGGGTCTGGCCGGTATCCACAATCTTTCCCCGGAAGGTGTCGATGATCCGCAGCACTTCCGGACGGTCCTTCGGCTTGGCGTTGACACAGACCATCGCCATTTCACGTTTGACCGCTTCTTCGCCGGTCATGTCCCTCACCTTGATCACGTTGATCAAACGCCGGACCTGCTTCATGATTTGTTCGAAACGTTCCGGGCTGGATTTGGTGGTGATGGTGATCCGGGACATTTCCGGATTTGCCGTGGGGGCGCCGCAAATGGTTTCGATATTATAATTGCGGCTGGCAAACAGACCCGATACCCGGGCGGTCACCCCAGGCTCGTTCTCGACGAGCATGGTGATGATGTGTTTGTCTTTTGACATGGGAGAAACTGATTGGAATGAAAATATTTGGAACGCGTATGATAGAATCCTGCATGCCGTTCAACATTTGGAATCCGTTGTTTTGTACACGCAGGCATTGGATTCGCCGGGGCGGATAATCATTGCGCCGACGCCCGGACCTGCAACCTCCGGCAAGAAAACTTTGTAAAATCGCGCCGCGATTTTACTATATCAGCGGTTTTCGGCTGAGGTGTTCGTCGTCTGTTTCCGGGAGCATCCCAAAGGCGATGTCGTTTTCATTGAAAAGCTTGTCGCCATCGCCCAGTATTAGTGCGTGGGTGAGCACCTCATCCATGTGTTCCACGGTCTCGATTTTCAACTGCCGTTGAACGTCTGTGGGAATGTCCCTCAGATCCTTTTCGTTTTCCATGGGGATGAGTACTTTTTTAATTCCGCCCCGATGGGCCGCCAGGATCTTTTCCTTGAGTCCGCCAATGGGGAGCACCCGCCCCCGCAGTGTGATCTCACCGGTCATGGCGAGGTCCCGGTACACCGATCGTTTCGTCAAGGCAGACACGATTGCCGTACACATGGAAATACCCGCCGACGGACCATCCTTGGGGATGGCGCCTTCGGGGATGTGAATGTGCAGGTCCAGTGTCTTGTGAAAATCTTCATCGATCATGAGCCGTTTGGCACGGGACCGCACATAGCTGACGGCAGCCTGGGCGGACTCCTTCATAACATCTCCGAGCTTTCCGGTGATTTTCACATCACCCTTTCCCGGCATGGTGATGGTTTCAACGGCCAGAAGTTCACCACCAACCTGGGTCCAAGCCAATCCGGTGACCATGCCGACCTGATCTTCGTCTTCGATCTGGCTCTTCCGAAACCGCTGCGGGCCGAGATATTTTGGTATGGATTTGGCCGTGACATGAACCGGTTTTTCCCGATTTTCTTTTATGATCTCCCTGGCAATCTTTCGGCAAACCGAGGAGATTTCACGCTCCAGGTTCCGAACGCCGGCTTCCCGGGTGTACTCATTAATGATGGTAAGTACCGCGTTCTTGGATATCTTCGGGGCGATGCCCTCCAACCCGTTGGCCTTAACCTGCTTGGGAATCAGGAAATCCTTGGCAATATGGTACTTTTCGTATTCCGTGTATCCCGGCAGCCGGATAATCTCCATGCGGTCCTGGAGGGGCAGTGGAATGTCCGGCAGCGTATTGGCGGTGGTGATGAAGAGGATGTTGGACAGATCGTAGTCGATATCCAGGTAGTGATCGTTGAAGCTGTAGTTTTGCTCGGGATCCAGCACTTCGAGGAGCGCAGCGGACGGGTCGCCCCTGAAATCCATGCTCATCTTGTCGACTTCGTCCAGACAGAAGACCGGATTGTTGACCGCAATTTTCTTAAGCGACTGGAGAATTTTTCCAGGCATGGCGCCGATATATGTCCGCCGGTGGCCGCGGATTTCCGCTTCGTCGCGTACACCTCCGAGTGACAGCCTGACGAACTTTCTTCCGGTGGCCCGTGCCACGGATTTGGCCAACGATGTTTTGCCGACACCGGGCGGGCCGACAAAACAGAGGATCGGTCCCCGGATTTTCTTGACCAGTGACTGAACGGCCAGATACTCAATGATGCGTTCTTTGGGCTTATCCAGCCCGTAATGGTCTTCGTCGAGAATGATTTCTGCTTCCCCAATATCGTTTCGGACTTTACTCCGTTCGAACCAGGGCATGCTGATGATCCACTCGATGTAATTGCGGACCACCGTGGCTTCCGCCGACATGGGCGTCATCAGTTTGAGCTTTTTAAATTCCTGTCTGGCTTTGGCGCCGGCCTCCTTTGGCATGCGTTTGCGTTTGATGCGTCGCTCCAGCTCCTTGAGCTCATCACTGGGATCCTCTTCGGTCCCCATTTCCTTTTTGATCGCCCGCATCTGCTCGTTGAGGTAGTAATGCTTCTGGGTTTTTTCCATCTGATCCTTGACGCGCGCCTTGACGCGCTGGTCCATCTGGAAAATTTCGACTTCCATCTTGATCAAACGGAGCAGTTGGGCAATGCGGTTATCCAGATCCAGAGCCTCGAGAAGCCTCTGCTTGTCTTCGATCTTGAAGTTGAAGTGGGCCGCGATGGTGTCGGCCAGTTGGGACGGATCGGTAATTGCCCCGACACTGCTCACCAGTTCCTTGGCCACATTCTTGTTGAGTTTGGCATACTCATCGAAGGTCTCATTCATGGCCCGGGTCAGGGCTTGTTTCTGGGGATCGCTCAGATCAGGTTCTTCCAGCGTTTCCAGTTCCACCAGAAAAAACTCGTCATTGGGCTTGAAATCGGTGATACGGGCACGGGATTTACCTTCGACCAGTGCTTTTACGGTGCCGTCGGGCAACTTCAGGAGCTGAAGAACACTGCCGATGGTCCCGGTGGTGTGGATGTCTCTTTCATCGGGGTTGTCGATCTTGGCCATTCGCTGGGTTGCCAGAAACACGCTCTTGTCTTTATTCATGGCGTCCGCAAGGGCATTGACCGACTTGGGACGCCCGACAAACAGCGGTGCGACCATATGGGGGAACACGACAAGATCCCTCAGCGGCAGCATGGGTAGAATTTGCCGTTCCATAGGAGCCTCGGGCATATCCTTGTTAAATATTTTCGGTATCATATGATCCTAAATCTGCCTGAGTTTGTTGCAATTTAATGTTGTTTAGAAGGATCCAGGAGCCGGATTAAGCCTGTTTTTTGGTCTGCTCGTAGAGCAGGATCGGATCCTCTTTTCGTATGATAACCTCTTCGCTGATCACGCACTCCTTGACATTATCGATGGACGGGATCTGGTACATAATGTCAAGCATGCTGGTCTCCAGGATGGCTCGCAGCCCTCTGGCACCGGACTTTCGTTTCATGGCCTCTCTGGCGATCGCAGACAGCGCACTGTCGGTAAACCGCAGGTTGACCCCCTCGATTTCGAAAAGCTTCTTGAACTGTTTGATCAGCGCATTTTTCGGCTCGGACAGTATCCGGATCAGCGATGATTCCCGAAGCTCGTCCAGTGTGGCCACCACCGGCAGCCGCCCGAGAAACTCGGGAATCAGACCAAACTTGAGAAGATCCTCGGGCTGGAGCCCCTTGAGAATTTCACCGATGTTCCGGTTGTCGGTCCTCATGATTTTGGCTCCGAAACCCATGACCTTGGAGCCAAGCCGTCGTTGAATAATCTGCTCCAGCCCCGTAAAGGTGCCCCCGGATATAAACAGAATGTTGGACGTGTCCACTTTGACGAAGTCCTGCTGGGGATGCTTGCGTCCGCCCTTGGGGGGCACACTGGCCGTGGTCCCTTCGATGATTTTCAAAAGCGCCTGCTGGACACCTTCACCCGAGACATCCCGGGTGATGGAAGGGTTGTCCGATTTACGGGCGATTTTGTCGATCTCATCGATGTAAACAATCCCCCGCTGGGCTCGATCCACATCGTAATCGGCATTCTGCAGAAGGGATAGAATGATATTTTCAACATCCTCTCCAACGTAGCCGGCCTCGGTCAAACTGGTGGCGTCGGCAATGGTAAATGGAACGTTCAGAAACCGCGCGAGCGTCTGGGCCAGCAAGGTTTTGCCGCAGCCCGTGGGACCGATCAAAAGGATGTTACTTTTCTCGATCTCAACCTCACCCGTGCTCACATTCGATTCCAGGCGCTTGTAATGATTATGAACGGCGACAGCCAGTACCTTTTTGGCTTCATCCTGTTCGATGACATAGTCGTCCAGCAGGGCCTTTATCTCTTTGGGCGCCGGAAGCTGCTCCAGTTCGCCGGATTCTTTTTCCGTCTCCTCTTCGATGATCTCACTGCACAGCTGGATGCACTCGTCGCAAATGTAGACGGCAGGGCCGGCGATCAGCTTTTTGACCTCTTTCTGGTTTTTTCCGCAGAACGAGCAGAACAGGTTGTCGTTGCCATCCCCTTTTTTCGTCATGCTACTCCTCCACGTTTTTGTCGATGTCATTCAGGTCGTCACGGCTCTGGATGACATGATCGATGATCCCGTAATCCCTGGCTTCGACCCCCGACATGAAAAAGTCCCTGTCCGTATCTTGCCGGATCGTGTCAATGTCCTTGCCGGTATGTTTCACCAGGATTTCATTGAGCGAATCCTTCATACGAAGGATTTCTTTTGCTTGAATTTCGATATCCGACGCCTGGCCCTGGAAACCGCCCATGGGCTGGTGAATCAGAATTCGTGAATTCGGCAGCGAATAACGCTTACCCGAGCTCCCGGCCGTCAGGAGCAGCGCACCCATGCTTGCTGCCTGGCCGATACACACCGTGGCGATATCGGGCTTGATGTACTGCATCGTATCATATACCGCCATCCCCGCGGTGACAATACCCCCCGGCGAATTGATATAAAAATTGATGTCTTTATCCGGGTCCTCGGATTCGAGAAACAACAGCTGGGCGATCAACAGGTTGGCAATATCGTCATTGATCGCGGTTCCTAAAAAAATGATGCGATCCTTCAGCAGCCTTGAATAAATGTCATAGGCCCGCTCACCACGGCTGCTCTGCTCGATAACCATTGGAATTAACGGCACGATGCACTCCTTCCGATCAGATTTGCGTCCAAAAAAAAACAGACTAGTATCACCAACTAGCCCTTAATCACTTTGAGCGGAGTCGGCCTCCGCCGTGTCATCAGATGCCTCGGGGGCGATTTCATTGATTTCACTACTTTCAATGATAAGTTTCATGGCCCCTTTTTCAAGCAGGGTGTGTTTGAAAAACTCGTGCTGTTCCGGGTTCTGTTGGTAATAACTGCGGATTTCATCCGCCCCCTGGCCCACCCGCTTGGCCATGTCCGCATAACCGGCCTCCAGATCGTCATCGGGAAGCTCAAGGTCTTCCTGTTCGATGATCTTACCGAGAATGAGGTGCCGGCGGACCTGTTTGAGGGCCGTCTCCCGATATTTTTCACGGAGTGACTCCTGGGTGATACCGGCCTCCTCCATGGACGTCTGGTGGTACGCAAACGACCGCTCCGCGTCAGACACGATGGCATTCAGTTCCGCCTCGACCATGGCGTCGGGAACCTCGAAGGCCACCCGCTCCAGGAGAGCTTCGAAAACCTGCTCGTTGATCTCCTGTTCCGCCCGTTTGTCGTAACCGGATTTCAGGTTGGATGTGATCTCTGCTTTCAGCTCATCCAGATTCTTGTATTCGCCGGCCTTTTTGGCCATCACATCGTCGATGGGCGGTATCTCCTCCTTGCGGATGTCGACCAGGCTCACCTGAAAATCGACGGTCCGACCGGCGATCCGTTTGTTATAATAATCATCCGGAAACGAAACGTTGACCTCCCTGTTTTGCCCTGCCGTCATGCCCACCAGTTGGTCGTCGAAATCGGATGTGATCATCCCCTTGCCGATCTGCAGGGTAAACCCATCGGTTTTCTGAAGCTCAGGGATCTGCTGGCCGTTTTCGAAGCCCTCATAGTTGATGGTGACATAATCATCGGTCTGAACCGGTCGTTCCTCCTCGATGGGCTCCAATTTTCCCAGATTTTTTTGCAGCAACTTGAGCTGGGTTTCGATTTCCGTGTCACTGACTTCGTACATATGCTTTTTCAACGAGAGACCTTTGAAGTCGATTTCCGGCACATCCGGATTCAGCTCGACCGTGGCGGAGTATTGATACGGCCCCTTGCCGGTGAGTTCCGGGGGGTCCAGCTGGGGATTTCCCACAACCTTGAGGTCCTTCTCCTTGATCGCACTGATCAGGGATTCCTGGATCAGCCGGGAAAGCACATCTGCATTGACCTCTTTTTTAAATCGGCTTTCCAGGACCGATCGGGGAACCTTACCGGGTCGAAATCCTTTGATCTTTGCGGTTTTCCTGAGATCCTGATAGGCTTTGTCCAACTCCCGGAGTACGTCCTTCTCCGGGATTTCAATATGTAACGTTTTTTTGACACTGGTTATGTCATCGACTGTAACCTGCATGTTTTTCCTTTCCATAGGAATGCGCTTGTGCCCCGGGCATCTGCGGCGAATTGATGTAATGGTGCGAGAGGGGAGACTCGAACTCCCATTCTGTTGCCAGAGCTGGATCCTAAGTCCAGTGCGTCTACCAATTCCGCCACTCTCGCGTTGAAGGGAAAATGGGCGTGTTGGTTCGTTGTTGACATCGAAGGCAGATGAATGAAAAAACGCCTGTAACAAACATAAAAATTTAATATTAACCTTCGGAAGTGTCAAGCAAAATTGGGAACTCCAATAGTCATCCAAAGCCTTTTTCGTCGGCCGTTTTCGGTGATGATGGCCTTATTGCTGGCGGGTGTTCTTGTGTTTTTCCCGGCGGTCCGAAACACCCATCCAGCCGCTGACCGGCTGCTCAAGATTGTGGTCATCGACCCTGGTCACGGCGGTCGCGAATCAGGGGCAATCGGTCCCGGCGGCACCGCTGAAAAAGGGGTCACCCTGGCCCTTGCTCAGCAGATCCGTGAAGTACTGGCAGATCGGTACCGGACCGTGCTGACACGTTCCGACGACTATTGGATGGATGTGACGGCCCGTGCGGCCACCGCCAATCACCACAGGGCCGACCTGTTCATCAGTCTCCATGCCGGTGGCGGTTTTGAGGCCAACCTGGATGGAATATCTGTTTCGATCTTTGGCGGAGTGGCCGGCGAACCGGGTGGGACCGATTCGTCGGAACACCTAAAGACCGGCCTGGTGCCCTGGGAATTGGGATATCTGCGGCATGTTCCGGAAAACCGACGGCTGGCCAGCGTCCTGCGCCGCTCGTTATCCAAACAGTTTACATCGAGGCCCGTTTCGCTGGTGGAGGCACCGCTGGCTGTGCTGGCGGGAGCAGACATGCCGGCCGCCCTGATTGAAATCGGCTATCTGACCCACCCGGCCAGGGAACTCCACTTGAAGGAGACCTCCCGCATGGCGGATTTTGCCCGGGCCATCGCCGGCGGCATCGATGATTTTTTTGCGAAATAGATCCGCGCGGCTTCCCTGTCCATGGCATGTCCGAATGCAGGACGGGGATCCCCATCGTGGGCGGGTTGGTTGCCGCTGTCTGTGACTTGCGGCAAGGTTCAAACAATGGTAGAAAACAGTCCCCGCGGGGGTTCTGTTTTTCCAGGAATCGAACGGGAATTATCGGGGCGTGGCGCAGCCTGGCAGCGCGCCTGCTTTGGGAGCAGGAAGTCGGAGGTTCAAATCCTCTCGCCCCGACCATTTTAATTTCTGGCCATATCGGGTCCTTCAATTGTCACGCTATCTGTGCTTAAAGGAAACAACAGAAAACGATATGCTGGTATCACAAATGACCTTACGAGACGTTTAAAGGAGCACCGCTCGAAGACGTCGAAGGGTAGTCAAATCCTTGGTGAATTCGTTTTACTGCATACTGAACAATATGCTGACTTCGAAACGGCTAGGGAACGAGAGAAATTCCTCAAATCGGGCCAAGGGCGAGAATGGCTCAATGAGTTCGGGTACAAGTTGGAGCCCGCCCAATTCGGGTACTCGCCATAGGCGAGTAAAAAGCACTCCCACGTATGAGGTTTACACGCCTCTGGCGTGCTTGTGCGCCGGCGGCGCATTCAAATCCCCCGCCACACAGATGGCGGGTAAATCTCGCCCCGACCACATCACCCTTTATGGCGGTGGAACGTCTGTTCTGCCGCTTTTTTTATCCGTATGAAGGGATCGATATTTTCAAACCGGGGCCGGACCTTTCTGGCTTTGCTCAGTGGGCTGCTGCTGAGCGCCGCATTTCCAAAAATCGGCGCGGATTGGATTGCCTGGGTGGCCCTGGTGCCGTTTTTCCTATCCCTGAGAAACCTCGATGGCGCCGGTGAAGCCCTCCGTTTGGGATTGTTTGCCGGCCTGGCCCACTATCTTTCTCTGGTCTACTGGCTGGCCTACACCATGAACACCTACGGGAACCTGCCCTATACCGTGAACATACCGATCCTGTTTTTATTTGCGCTCTACCTGTCCATGTTCTGGGCGGCCTTCTCCGTGGTGGTCTATCGGACCTGCCACCGACCATGGATCCTGCTCATTTCAGCTCCAGCCGCGTGGGTCGGGCTCGAATTTCTACGATCGGTTCTGTTTACGGGTTTTCCGTGGGAGATGCTAGGCCATTGCATGTACCGGCGCCAGATCCTGATTCAGATCTGCGACATGACCGGGGCTTACGGCCTCTCAGCGATTGTTGTTCTGTGTAACGGGGCCGTTCTGACCGGGATGTTATGGATTTTGGGAAAAGATTGGCAGGGCCATCCGATATCGGGCCGTTCGGCCCTGTCGGCGGCGGTGATCTCCATCGCCGCCATGGTGGTATGTGTGGGTTACGGTATGTGGCGCAGCGATGACCTATACCGGCAGATGGCCAATCGTCCCCACCTCCGGGTCGCTGTGGTCCAGGGGAACATTAATCAGGCCATCAAGTGGGATCCCGCCCACCAGGTTGCGTCCATTGAAAAGTACATCCGTTTGTCTAAAACCGCACGGCGGTTGACTCCGGATCTGGTGGTCTGGCCGGAAACGGCAACCCCGTTTTACTTTCCGATGCAGCCACGGCTGACCCGCAAAGTGATCGAGGGGGTGCGGGACACCGGGACCGATTTCCTCTTCGGCAGCCCGTCCTATGTGGCCACCGGAAATGATCACGCCTACTTCAACAGTGCTTACCTGGTACTCTCGAGCGGCACGGTGGCGGGCCGATATGACAAGGCGCACCTGGTTCCCTTTGGTGAGTACGTGCCGTTGAAAAAATGGCTGCCGTTTCTTGGCAAGATCGTTGCGCAGGTCGGTGATTTTCGTAGTGGGTCCCCGGGACAGGTGCTCGCCTGGGACAAGGGAGGTATCGGTGTCCTGATCTGTTATGAGGCCATTTTCCCGGAGCTTTCCAGAGCCATGGCGGCAAATGGGGCGTCCCTTCTGGTCAACATCACCAACGATGCCTGGTACGGTCGGTCCAGCGCGCCGTTCCAACACTTTTCCATGTCGGTGTTTCGGGCCGTGGAAAATCGACGCTCTCTTGTACGTGCCGCCAATACAGGCATCAGCGGTTTCATTGACCCGGTCGGCCGTATTCTTCAAACCACGCCGCTGTTTGAGGATGCCGTCATTGGACAATCTCTCCCTGTACTCGAGCAGACCAGCACCTACACGCGCCGGGGAGACGTTTTCGCCCTGGCGTGTGTCGTCATCTCCCTGTTGCTTCTGGGCCTTTCCATGGGCCATCGCAAACCCCATGGATGAAGCCCGGTTCCTTTAAACGTCTCGAGAAAAACGGGCCTTTACGACCAATTTCCGCCGTGTTACTATGGCTTTTAAAGCATTGAAACGTTGAAATCACTTCTAATAAAATCGAAAATCGATTTTATGGGGGCACCATGATCGAGGAACTCAAACAAACTTTAGACAAGTACGAAAACAAGCTGAATCAGCTGGGAGGTTATCTTTGACCTGGCCAGCAAACAACAGCGGCTGAAGGAAATTGAAGAACTGATCGCCAAGGATGGGTTCTGGGATAATCCGGAAGATTCCAAACTGCTGCTAAAAGAACGGACCCGTGTTTCCGAAATCATCGACCGGTTCGCATCCCTTGCCCGGGAACTGGAAGATACCGGCGTGCTTCTCGAATTGGCGGAAGAAGAAGACGATTCGGACACGGTCCATGAAGTCGAAACGCAAGCCCGGGAGCTCGATGCCCGGATCAGAGAACTTTCCCTGAGTCTCATCCTGGGCGGTGAAGACGATGACAAACATGCGATTATCTCCATCAACGCGGGAGCCGGAGGCACCGAGGCCCAGGATTGGGCGGAAATGCTTTTTCGTATGTATGTCCGATGGGCGGAGCGAAGAGGCTTCAAGGTAGACGTCATCGATTACCAGCCGGGTGAAGAGGCCGGAATAAAGAGCGCGACTTTCACAGCGGCCGGTGAATATGCCTTCGGCTATCTGAAAACTGAAAACGGAGTCCACCGGTTGGTCCGTATCTCTCCTTTTAACGCCAGCGGAAAGCGTCACACGTCATTTGCCTCTGTTTTTGTGTATCCCGAACTCGATCAGGAAATCAGCGTCGATATTGATGAAAATGACCTCCGCATCGACACCTATCGTGCCAGCGGTGCCGGGGGGCAGCACGTTAACAAAACCAGCAGTGCCGTCCGCATTACCCATCTGCCGACCGGGATTGTGGTTCAGTGTCAGCAGGAAAAATCCCAGCACCGGAATAAAGACCTCGCCATGAAGGTTTTGAAAGCCCGGCTCCACCAGCGGGAACAGAAAAAACAGGATGACAAGCTCCAGGAAATCCACGACGGCAAAGATGATATTGCCTGGGGCAGCCAGATCCGTTCCTACGTGCTCCATCCCTACCAGATGGTCAAGGATCACCGCATCAAAATGGACGTGGGCAATGTCAATGATGTTCTCGACGGCGGAATCGATCGGTTCATGGAGGCGGTACTGCTTTCGGGGAAATAAGGGGTCCTGACGGATTCTGGATACTGGATTCTGGATACTGGATCGATTTTGAGCTGAAAGCTCAAAGCTGAAAGGTATCTCGAAACCGGTTTTCAGGTGTCAGGTATCGGGTGTCAGGATACAAGATGCAAGATACAAGATACAGGATGCAGGTTTTACGAAGCCGGAAAGTGAGCCTTGTATCCTGGATCCTTTATTTCGGAACAACCTGTCAACCTGCCAACCGGCTAAACCGGCTAAACCGGCCAACGGGCCAACCTCTTCAAACATGGACCCGCTTGACATCATAAAAGATTACTACCGGCCCGGTACGACGGCTTATGAGATCCTGGTTCGGCACGGCCGGCAGGTGGCGGTAAAAGCCCTCAAGGCGGCAGACCGGGTTGCCCACCTCCATCCGGATCTGACATTCATTCAGGAAGCGGCCATGCTTCATGACATCGGCATGTTCCTGACAAAGAGCCCCGGCATCGGCTGTTTCGGTACCCATCCGTATGTCATGCATGGTGTTTTGGGGCGCAAACTTCTGGATGCCCGAGGGTTGCCCCGGCACGGGCGGGTTTGTGAACGGCACGTGGGCGTTGGCATCAGCGCCGGAGATGTCCGACTGCAGGGCCTCCCGTTGCCGGAGCGGGATATGCTGCCGGAGACCCTGGAAGAAGAGATTATCTGCTTTGCCGACAAGTTCTTCTCCAAAAATGGTGGACAGGGCAAGGAAAAGCCGGTTGCCCGCATCTTGCTAAAACTGCAGCGCCGTGGAGAGGAAAAAGAGAGTCGCTTTCAATCGTGGCTGGAGCGATTCGGCTAGCTTGCGCAGACCCCTCCGATCCGCCTACCCGTTCTTTTTTTGATTTCGCCGACCCAGCAGGTGTGCCCCGATCACCACAATGATGATCGCTCCGAGAAGCACGAAGGAGGCGTAGGGGCCGACAGCAGAGGCACGATTGTGTAGATCCTTCAGCAGAAATGCATAGCCAAGTATCGCCACGTAGGTTCCGGTCAGGACAATACCCAGATTGACCCATCCCCTTAGCCCGAGAAAAAATCCGATAACACACCCCACCAAAGGTCCGGTCATCCAGAACGGGAACCACACAAACACAAAGAGGCCGATGATTCCGTAGCGGCGAATTTTGTCCTGGTGGGCCTCCGCGGCGGCCTGGGTCCGGCCGAAGAATGTTTTTAAGGCCGGCACGACAACGACCCGACGCCAGCTAAAGACAAACAGCGGATAAAAGAGCAAAACGAGAACGGTCTCGATGATCATGTTGATGGGTACGACAAGGTCGTGCCCTAGACCGAGAGTGTAGCCGAAGGTCATGCCGGCGGCCCGGCCGAATACCAGATGGCTGGCCGTCATGCCGGTGATCACCTGCATTTTCTCCGGGAAGAGTACCGTTCCCACGAGGAGTCCTATAACCGAGACGATGGCGATACTGCTCCCGGCTAGCAGGATGCTCCCTTCGAAGGTTTCAATCAGTGCAACCTTCTGTGCCGGGTTCTCTTCGGCCGGCTCCGTTTCGTTGTTTCGGTCGCCCGGATGCACTATTCACACCCTTGTCTTATGTCCATGTTATGAAAGATTCGGTTCCATCCGCCTGTGCGCGCCGGGTTATTCGGTTGTTTGAAGCAGCAGATGATCGACGCTTACGGGGTTTTCGATAAGGCCATGCCGGAGCGCAAATTCGGCGAATTTTTGCCAGCGCTCCGCTGACAGCCGCTGGTGGCTCGCATAAAAGGGCAGGGTAAGGCGAAACGCCTCGGTCTCTGTTCGACGATCAGCTTCCGGTACGGCCTTGAAGTAGGCCTCCAGGGCGTTCGCCGGGTCCTGCCGTGCCAAGTCGATCCCGACCTGAACCGCTTCCACAAAGGCCTGTAACGCGGCCCGGTGCCGAGTGGCGGCGGCCGTTCCGCAGACAAAGACCAGTTCATCGTAGTCGGGAATGCCCCACTTTTCCAGTTCGAAATATCCGGCGTTGTACCCCAGGTGGTCGAGAACAACGGTCTCGTAGGTCTTGAACGGTCCCATAATGGCGTCTACCCTCCCGGCGGATAACGATTGGGCGATAGTGAACCCGACATTGACGGCCGTGTAATTTTCAATCCCATTGATTTTCGCGAAGGCTTCCAGCAGAACATCCATCAACCCCGGAACCGTGTACCCGATGCGTTTTCCGATCAGGTCCTTAGGTGCCTCGATGCCCTTACCCCGCAAGAACAACAGGGTGGTCAGAGGATGCTCGATCAGTCGCCCGAAGACTCGAACCGTGAGCCCCTCCGAGGCGGCAATGATCGCCTGGGGCTCATAACTGACGGCCATGTCCACGTGGCCGGATGCGGCCAGTTTGAGGGAGTCCGCCGTGTCCGAGGGACTCACAATCCGAATCTCGAGACCCCTGGTCGCAAAGTCCCCCCTCTGCTGAGCCAGATAGACAGGCAGATGGTCCACATTGGGGAACCAGTCGAGCATGAGCGTAAGCCGTTCGGCTGCGATAACCGGCCCCGGCATAAGCTGCATCATCAACAACATCACCATGGAGCAGAAAAAACGTTTCATGACCTGTCTCCCTTTTAATTCGGATTCTGTTCGAGGCCCCGAACAACGATCTAGTCCTTGACCGAATCCCAAGGAAACTAAATCCGGAACAAGACCCTGTCCCCGCGTGGCAAAACCGGGTTACTTCCATTTTACCGTCCGTCGCTCCAGGAGCCCCACAAGACTCCACATGGCCAGGCCCATGAACGCCAACCACAGGATGGCGGCGAATACGAGGTCGACCTTAAGGCGGGCATTGGCTTGTATCATCACATATCCGAGCCCCATCTGGGCGCCCACCCACTCGCCGATAACTGCCCCGATGGTTGCCACGGAGACACCGACTTTCAGGCCGGCGAAAAAGTGGGGCAGGGCCCATGGCCAGTACAGGTACCTCATTTTCTTCCAGAAGGTCGCACCCATGAGATCAAACAGCACCCGGTATTCGGCATCACAACTCTTGAAACCTTCCAGCAGGGTGATGGTGATGGGAAAGAAAATGATGACGGCGGCCATCAGCACTTTGCTGGCCATGCCGTAGCCAAGCCAGACCACCAGCAGCGGCGCGACCGCAAAGACCGGAATCGCCTGACTCGTCACCAGTAGCGGGGCCATGGCCTTTTCGACGCTCGGTGATGCAAACATCCACATCGATAACGGGACCGCCACACCCAGGGACACCAACATTCCGGAGACAATTTCCAGTGCGGTCACGCCGGCATGGGGAAGCAACAGATCGGCACGGACAATGGCTGTCGCAAAAACGCGAGTCGGCGGTGGAAGGATAAATACGGGGATCGTCCACACCCTGCAGAGGGCCTCCCAGATGACCACAACGGAAGCAATCAGCAGCATCGCCAGCAGCGTCGATTTATTCATGGATCGCATTTTCTTTGAGTCGCGACAAGACGTGGGCCTTAATTTTCATCAGCGTGGGATCGTCAATCTCGCGAGGCTTGGGTTGATTCAGCGCGTATTGCTCCTGCACCCCCATGGGAAGGGGCGAAACCACCAGTAATTGATCTCCCAGCAGGATCGCTTCCTCTATGTCATGGGTGATCATCAGGATGCTTTTGCCAAACTCGCTTTGGAGCATCAACAGCAGTGATTGCAGGCGGCTTCGGGTGATGGCATCGAGGGCCGACAGGGGTTCGTCCAGAAGCACCAGTTCGCGGTCGAACATCAGCGTACGGACCAGTGCGCAACGTTGACGCATACCGCCCGAGATCTTGCCGGGCAGATAGGATTCAAATCCTTTAAGACCGAGCCGTTTAAACAGCGCCATTGCCTTGTCTCGGCCGCTGGTCATGGTGAGCTTCCCCATTCTGACGGGCAGCAGTGCATTGTCCATCAAAGGAAGCCAGGGCAGCAGAAGGTCCTTTTGCTGCATGTAAGCGGCCTCTCCCCTCAGATGGTCGAGTGGTTTCCCTTTCCAGGAAATGACGCCCCCATCCAAGGGCACTACCCCGGTCAGCACATCGAAAAGGGTGCTTTTACCACAGCCCGAAGGGCCGATGATAACGGTAAATCCCCCCCGGGATACCGTCAGATCGAACCGCTCGAATACGGTCAGATCGTCGAATCGTTTGGTCAACCCTGAGACTTCGAGCATGGAGTTCGGCTCCTCGAAAAATTTCAATGGAGGAGCGAAGGGAGAAAAAAGAAATGTCTTTTGACGTCCCTACGCCGGTATGACCCGGATCAGGTTCCAGGGGTCGAGACTGTCCGTCTCCTCTCAGCCGATCTATCGACTCCCCCAAAACAGCGCTGCGGCGATGTTTTGATGTGAAAAACAGTAAAGTTAATAAACGGGTTCCGCCATGGTCAATTTTGAAGGAAATTTAATTGCAGGTCCTGTTGTTTCCTCGCAATCAGTATCTGAATAGATGTCATCGGATGCCGTTACCAGCCCCAGGTCAGGTAGTCATCCATCGAATCGGCCGCCACCCGGCCGGCTCCCATGGCAAGAATGACGGTCGCCGAGCCGGTAACGATATCGCCACCTGCCCAGACGCCCTTTTTACTGGTCTTTCCGGTGTTCTCATCGGTGACGATGTAGCCCCAGTTGTTGAGCGTGAGCCCGTCGGTGGACTGGGTCAGCAGCGGATTGGCCCCGGCACCCACGGCGATGATGGCCAGGTCGCATTCGATCTCGAACCCGCTTCCCTTGATCGGCAGGGGACGCCGTCGACCGGATTCGTCCGGTTCCCCGAGCTCCATCTGAAGGCATTCCATGCCGACCAGGCGCCCCTTTTTGTTGCCCATGAACCGAATCGGTGCCGTCAGAAAATGGAATACCACACCCTCTTCCTCGGCATGATGGACTTCAGCGGCTCTTGCCGGGACTTCCTGCCGCGAACGGCGATACACGATTGTCGACCGTTCTGCGCCCAGCCGCAGGGCGGTCCGGGCCGAATCCATGGCCACGTTGCCCGCTCCCAACGTCACGACGTTTTTCCCCTTGATAATCGGCGTATCGTACTTGGGAAACAGATAGGCTTTCATCAGATTCGACCGGGTCAGGTACTCATTTGCCGAATAGATGCCGATCATGTTTTCGCCCGGGACGTTCAGGAACCGCGGCAGTCCGGCACCGACACCCAGAAACACCGCGTCGTATCCGTCCTCGAACAGCTCTTCCAGCGAAATGGTGCGACCGACCACTTGATTACACTCGATCCGGACCCCCTGGCGTTCCAGGAAATTCACTTCCTGGGCCACGATTTCCTTGGGCAGGCGGAATTCCGGAATGCCGTATACCAGAACGCCTCCGGGCAGGTGGAACGCTTCGAAGATGGTGACCCCGTGACCCTTTTTAATCAGGTCCCCGGCGACTGTCAGGCCCGAAGGACCCGAACCGACCACCGCCACTTTTTTGCCCGTGGGGTCTTCCCGAGGCGGCAACACACCGGTGCCGTGGTGACGCTCCCAATCGGCGGCAAAACGTTCCAGGTTTCCGATGGCCACCGGGTCGTCCTTTTTGCCCACGATGCACAGCCCTTCGCACTGCAGCTCCTGGGGGCAGACACGACCGCAGATGGCCGGTAGAGCGTTTTTATCCCACAGTAATCGACAGGAACCGGTAAAGTCGCCATCTTGGATCAGCCGTATGAAACCGGGGATATCGATGCCCACCGGGCATCCCGGCACACATGCCGGTTTCTTGCACTGGAGGCAGCGAGCCGCCTCGAGTTTGGCCTGTTCTTTGGTGTAACCGAAGGGGACTTCATCAAAGTTCTTGGCCCGCACCTGGGGCTCCTGCTCGTCCATCTGCTGGCGGGGTATTTTTTCTTTTTTGGGCGCTTTTTTCGGCATATCTTCCTCCCGTCGATATTTTACCAACGGATTTATCATCATGTATTGAGTGTGCAGAAATTCTCGTAGCACTGTTTTTCCTGTTCACAGTAAGCCTGAAGCCTTGCCATCAGCTCGTCGTAATCGACCTGGTGACCGTCAAATTCCGGTCCATCCACACACGCGAACCGGGTTTTTCCGCCGACGGTGACCCGGCATCCGCCGCACATTCCGGTGCCATCGACCATGATCGGGTTGAGGCTGACCAGGGTCGGCACGTCAAATTCCTTGGTGAGCAGCGAGGCGAATTTCATCATTGGCACCGGACCGATGAGGACCGCCTGGTCGATATCGCCCCGCTCGCAGACTTCCCGAAGTTTGTCCGTGACAAATCCATGGTGCCCATAGGAACCATCATCCGTGCACACGAGGAGTTCGTGGGAAGCGGATCGCATTTCATCTTCGAGAATGAGAAGATCCTTGCTCCGGGCACCGATAATGGCAATGACATGGTTGCCGGCTTCTTTCATGGCCCGTGTAATCGGGTGCATTACGGCGATACCGGTGCCACCGCCGACGCACACAACGTTTCCGATCTTTTCAATTTCGGTCGGTTTGCCCAAGGGACCGATCACGTCCTGGTACCCATCCCCGATGGCCAGGGTTTTGAACAGGGCCGTGGACTTGCCCACCACCATATAGATAACGGTTATGGTACCTTTGTCGGGGTCCGTATCGGCCATGGTCAGCGGGATCCGCTCGCCGGTGTCGTTCGCTTTTAAAATGACGAACTGCCCCGGCTTGGCCTTCCTGGCAATTTTCGGCGCTTCTATCTCGTTTAATATTACCGTCCCCTCGGCCATTTCCTCTCTACGAACGATGGTAAACATGACAACCCCCGATCCTGGCAGACTGGGTTTTCATCAACGTTGTGGTCAACTCATAATTAAATCATTCCTGACATATACTCAAAACTACATCAAGGCTAATCTGGATACTGGATACTGGATTCTGGATTCTGGATACTGGATATTGGATACTGGATATTGGATACTGGATGCAAATTACCTGCAATCAAGTCTTTGTAGAATCCATCGATAAAAAATGCAATCGATTACATCGGTGCCATGGACTCGAACTTTCAGGCTCGCGGCGAATACCACATACCGGATACCGGATACCCGTCATGTCGGATGCTGGGTCGTCACAAAATTTCGTTGAAGGGTAGAGGCGTTCTGGTGCATCACGTGTTGACCGGACAGCATCAGGAGCATTGAATATTGTAGACCCGGCAGGCGTTTTCATAGGTTGCCCGGGCAAGTTCCTCGGGCGTCTCACCGCGGATTTCGGCCAGTTTAAAGAGCACCGACCGGACAAATGCCGGCTCGTTGCGCCGGAATTTATTTCGCTGGGGAACAGGGACCAGGTAGGGTCCATCGGTTTCGATCAGCATCCGATCCAGTGGGATGAAGGGGACCAGATCCCGGAGCGGGGCCCCCCGTCCCTGGACCGTCACGATACCGGTGATGCCGATGGATAGCCCGATCCCGAGATAGGTCTCCAGTTCCTTTCGGGTGCCGCTGAAGCAGTGTACCACGCCCTTTCTGCCGGGCCGAAACCGCTCTCTCAAGATCTCGACAAACCGTCCGTTGCTGTCCCGTTCGTGAAAGACCACCGGCAAATCGAGGGTCTCCGAGACTTCGAGCTGGCGGATGAGCCATTTTTCCTGATCTTCCCGGGACGAGAACATCCTGTTGAAATCAAGGCCGACCTCTCCCCAGGCCTTTACTTTGGGATGTTCGGCCAGGCGCCTCAGGTCGTCCACCGACTTTTCCGAGCCCTCTTTTGCGTCATGGGGATGGATGCCGACAGTTGCGTAGACACCATCCCGGAACTCGGCAATGCCGACCCCGATCCGGGAGGTTCGCCGGGTGACGCCGATGGTCATGATTTTATCAACCCCAGCGGTGCGGGCGCGATCCAGTACCGCATCGAGGTCGTTCCTGTAGGCGGTGTCGTCCAGATGGCAGTGGCTATCGAATAATTTCACAATAAGTTGTGTTTTGTGTTTCGTTTTTTGTGTTTCGTTTTTTGTGTTTTGTATTCCGTGTTTCGGGGTGTCGTATTTGGTGTATCATGGCGGTGTTCTACAACACACCAAACACCATTTATCCAACTCAGTTCCTTGCCATCAAGTGCGTGATGGCCAGATCCAGGCCGTCTAAAGTCAGTTCGAACATGGGAAATATCTGTTTGATGATCGAGATGGTCCGGGTGTAGTCCCACATGCGCCTGGGGACCGGGTTGAGCCAGACGGTATGGGGAAACGTGTCGGATATGAAGCGCAGACGCTCCATACTTGGCTTGCCGCTGCGCTCTTCGATATGGATGGATCCATCTGTGGCCATCAATTCGTAAGGGGCCATGCTGGCATCCCCAACGAAAATGAATCGGGTTTCCGGGTCGAATCGGCTGAATCCGTCCACCTTCTGCGGTTTTCGATACCGGGCCGGATCCGACCAGACCTGATCGTAGATGGTGTTGTGAAAAAAGTAGGTTTTGATTTCCTTGAACTGGGCACGGGCATAGTCAAACAGCGTTTGAACCACCGGGATATAAGGATCCATGGACCAGCCGCCGTTGTCGATGGCCAGAATGACCTTCAGTCGGTCTTTCAAACTCCGGTCGAATACAATTTCAATTTCGCCACCGTTTTTCATGGTCCGGTAAATGGTGGCGTCGATGTTGATCTGATCCTTTGGCCCCGTCGGTCTCAGATTACGAAGCCGTTTCAAGGCTTCGCCGATCAATGCCTGTGTCAGCGGTCCGGATCGAGAATAATCCTTATAGCGGCGATCCATGGCCACCTTTACCGCCGATTTGTTCCGGGATACGCCCCCCACCCGCATGCCTCCCGGGTGGTAGCCGGAATGCCCCACCGGTGACGTTCCGCCGGTGCCGATCCATTTGCTGCCGCCGGAATGGCGTCCATCCTGTTCTTTCAGCCGCTCCTTGAAATAGTCGATCAACTCTTCCGGGCTGTACTGGCTGAGTTCGGAAGGATCCACCCCAAGCGCCTGGGACACCATCTCCGGATCCCTCAGCCATTCCTCGAGCAGCGCCTTGGCGACTTCATCCAGTTCCAATGCCTCAGCCTCCGGCAGTTCCGCCCCTTCGAAATGATGGGCGAAAACCTGATCGAAGAGGTCAAAGTAGCGCTCGCTTTTCACCAGAATCGTTCGGGATGCGGTATAAAAATCATGAAGCGAATTGACCACCCCGATATGCAGCGCCTTGTGAAGCATTAAAAAGGACGTGGGACTGACCGGAATTCCATGGTCCCGGAGTTTGTAGAAGAAGTCGATGAACATTGTCCGTGTTCCCGTCAGCCCGTCAGCCCGTGTGCCCGTTAACCCGTTAGCCGGTTGGCCAGTTTGCCGGTTTCGCCGGTTATTAAAGATACAAGGTCCAAGATACAGGATTCAAGAGACGATGACCGGACATCGGGGGTTCAAGCCATGTCATCTGCATCTTGTATCCTGGATCCTGACGCCTGAATCCTGACACCCGGACCCCGGTTTCGTGACACATTTCAGCTTTACATTGATCCAGTATCACGTATCCAGCCGGTAAAGGGGCGGCGAGCATCCAGAATCAAGCATCCAGTATCCAGTATCCAGATCAGAACACCCTCCGCCGATTCACCGTTTTTGCCGCCCGCTCGTAGTCCTGGCTTTTTTTGAACAGGACGCCCAGAAACGGAATTTCACCCTTGGTCAGGTTCTTCGGACGAAAGTCCGGATCTGCTTTCAACGCCCGGATCCAGTTGATCAGTTCCCGTGTGGCCGGCTTTTTCTCAATGGCGTCCACTTCCCGCAGCCGGTAGAATGTGGTGATCGAAATATCCAGTAGTTCCGAATCGATTTTCGGAAAGTGTACCCGGATAATATTCCGCATCATCTTCGGATCTGGAAACGCAATGTGGTGAAAGATGCAGCGCCCGAGAAACGGATCTGAAAGATCCTTTTTTGCGTTGGAGGTAATGATGATGACCGGCCGCTGCTTGGCCTGGATGGTCTTGTCGATTTCGATGATGTCGAACTCCATTTGATCCAGGACATCGAGCATGTCATCCTGGAAATCGGTGTCGGCCTTGTCGATCTCGTCGATCAGCAGCACGGTCCGCCGTTCCGCCCTGAAGGCCTGCCCAATTTTGCCCATTTTGATGTAATCTTGAATGTTGCTGACGTCCCGGCTCGAATCACCAAACCGGCTGTCATTGAGGCGGGTGAGGGTGTCGTACTGATACAGCGCATCGACCAATTTCATGCTCGACTTTACGTTCAGCACGATCAACGGCATGCTCAGGCTTTCCGCAATGGCATGGGCCAGCATGGTCTTTCCCGTTCCGGGCTCACCCTTCAACAGCAGCGGCATTTCAAGAGCCATGGAAATATTGACGATACCGGCCAGTTCCTCATCCAGCACATACCGGGTGGCACCGGTAAATTGTGGTTGTGGGCTATCCATCATTATTACCTCTTTCTAAAGCGTCTTCTCCAACGGGGTTGGAGAAGAGGGTCCCAGGGTTCAAGTGTTTGGTGTTTATCGGTTTAATCAGCGGTTTCTCATTTAAAAACCACCACCAGACGCGAGCTGGTCCTTTCTCAAATGGTTGATTTCAGGCGGTCGGAAACTTCGCGGGTCAACTCCAGCACGCGCTTGGCGTGGTCAAGATCGATGGATCCCGTGCCGCAGCTGGGCGTTACGAACGATTGCCGCCGGATGCGGTCCCGATTCACTCCGAGGCCGACCAGGCGGCCGACCTTTTCATCCCACTGGGTGGCCAGGCTGTCGGTCGTCTCTGCATCGATGTCGGCCGGGTCGGATGTGGGGATAATACCCCAGGCGATACATCCGCCGGACGTCATAAATTTCACAAGGGGCGCCGCGTATAGAATAAATTTGTCAAAATAGGCGTAGGCATCAAAATTGATGATTTCCAAAGGAGACTCCAACACCAGAGACCAATCGGTATTCGCACAGACATGTATACCGGCAAGACCGCCTTCGGCATGAACCCCTTCGATGACCTCCTCGAGCATGGACGCGATATGGTCCCTGGAGATGCTGGTAAACTCGGACGTCCCATACCCGGCCATGGCCGGTTCATCCAGAAAGAGAATCACCGGGCAGCCCAATTGGGATAGTTGGCGGACCTGCCAGCGGGCTTTCATGGCAAGCAGTTTGACCGCAGCATCGCGCAACCGGTCATCATAGAAGATCGCCTGTTTGTCCTGATCGCTTACCCCGGTAGTCAGGGTCACGGGGCCGGTAATCTGCCCTTTGACGGCCACCGGTTTTTGGGGTAGGGCCGCGATGCGCTCCAGAAAAACGAAAAACCCCTCGGCCTCCTCCTGCCCCAGGGCAAAGCGGCTGGTATTCAGGTCTATGGTGCCGTCGGTGACGCCCAGATAATCTTCATAGAAGGCCAGCAGTGCCGGGTCGAAATCCTCCCCGGCGGTATCCACAAACAGCCTGTCGCCGCCGGTCTGCGCCCCGGGCATTCCAGGCATGAACTGGGCGAGCATGTTTTCCATGGGCCGCGAAGGGAGTTGGACCCACAGCGGTACGTCCGGTGTGTGATCGAGGACCAGGTCTAACGCCCGTTGATGATCGGTCATGGGAAGACTGCCGATGAGAAGCGGCAGGCATTCCGGCGCAAAGGTTGTTTTCATGATCGTTCAGATTCCTGTCCACATGGTTGTCGGATCCGCGACAATTACCACGGGGGACCGCTCTAATCAAGTTCCGGGTCGGTCTTTCACAAAGTTGACACCTTTTGGGGCCGGTGCTATATTTCAGCCCCGGTTTCCGGCAGATAACCATGCCTTCCGCATTCGGTAAGAATCCGGGACGCATTGGAGGCACCCATGGCGGATATCATTTCCTTTGACAATAGACGGCAGCAGGCAGATGATGAGAAGCATTCGGCCGACCAGAAACGGAAGATCGCCGCAGTACGGCAGATGTTTCAATGCTCCCATTGCGCATCCAAATGTATCAAATGCGGAGCACCCATGGAAGGTGAGGACGATCCGGTAAATCATCCCCTGCATCTGAGGATCCCTTATCGGTTTTGCAGCGTTTGCTCGGAAGAATATATCGACTATATTGAATACCTGAAAGGTCGAATCGATTCGGATCGCTACTGGCACAACGAGACCTGGGTGGAAGCGTGGGGGAAATGGATCGATTATCAGAGCACGATCGATCGATACATCAAATCCAAAGAATTCGTCCAGCTTCTCGATGAATTGAAGTCTACTACACCCGATCCTTAGGAGGCGTGAATGTTTGGAATAGGAATGCCGGAACTGATTATCATCCTGGTCATTATCCTGATTATTTTTGGTGCCGGCAAGCTCCCGGAAATCGGAGCGGGAATCGGAAAGGGCATTAAAAATTTCAAGAAGGCGACAAATGAAGTCGAGAACGAAGATCCCAAAAAGATAGAAGAAGACTCCGAAAAATCCTGAATCGTTACGGCAGAGCCGCCGCTATTCTATTCACACCTGCTATTCCAGAAGGACCGTTCCCCGGGAAGGATCACCTCCGGGCCTGTCAACTAAAAGGGGATGTCGTCATCCTTGCTGTCCATATAGGGCGGTTCAGGATAATCCGAGGCCGGTTTTGACGGGCCCTTGGGAAAATCTCCGGCAGAACCTTTTGTGCCCAGCATCTTCATTTCGCTCGCCACAATCTCTGTGGTATATTTTTTGACACCATCCTGCTCCCACGAACGTGTCTGCAGGCGCCCCTCGATGAACACCTGCCGGCCCTTGGAGAGATACTCGCCGCAGATCTCGCCGAGGCGGCCGAATGCCACGATTCGATGCCACTCGGTGCGTTCCTGCATTTCCCCGGTGTTTTTGTCTTTCCACCGTTCGGATGTGGCGATGGTAAAATTGGCCACAGCCGTTCCGTTCGCCGTGTAACGTACTTCAGGGTCCCTTCCCAGGTTGCCGATCAATATCGCCTTGTTGATCATTCAGAACCTCCTCGATGTTTTTCGTTCAACATTGGTTTCACACGGGCATCACACGAAAGACCAGGGTGAGGCTTTCTACAGTAGACGAATCCTTTTCGAATATCAATTCTATCTTCGAGAAAGAACTTGAGACAGCCGTCTCAGTATTCTGCCCGGCCGTGTGTCGGCGGCATGCAAGGCGCCGTGGGGGCAGATTTCAACGCAACAGTAACAGCGGATGCACCGGTCATAATCGAATACGACTGTGGGATCTCCGATGGTGACCGCATCCGCAGGGCAATAGGAGACGCATTCGCCGCAGCGCACGCAACGGCCCGCGATGATCATCGGCCGTTGGGTCAGATGTTTGCGGACGATACCCTGCAGTGGTTTCGGGCCGAAGGTCAGTCGACTTAACGTCGGAAGATCGAATCCGGTGATGCAAACCGGATCGCCCTGAACGGCGATGTCCGTCGGCACAACGCCCAGGGCCTCTGCCGCACGGTGGGTCGGCAGTCTGTCCGGCAAAAATCCCAGCATGTGGCAGATTGTGGCATCGGTTGCCGGAGCGCTGGCACTGCCGATGAGAATTCCCAGGTGTCTGGGGTCGCCGCTCTTCCCGGGGCCTTGGCCCTGGAGCGCCAGAACGCCGTCAATAATCGTTACGCTCGGGGCAACAGCCTGATGGATCTGGACCAGCAGCCGGGCAAACAGATCTCGATCCACCCCGCTCCGCAGGTGCCACTCCGGTTTTTTAAGCGCCACCACGCAGCCAAACGTGTTTTTTACCCCGAGGGTCATGAGCATATGGGTGTGACTTTTCAATTTGGCGAGATTGATGACCGCGTCCGTTTCCATGGCGTCCCTTGCCAGTTCAATGCGGTGAAATGGTTTTCCGATGTCCACGTGGATCGATTCACGAAAGGGGCGGCAGGGGGCATTCAACCCGGACAGCGCCTCCGTGTATCCCCCCTGCTTGAGGATCTTTTCGAACGCGCCGATGGCCGGACTGTCCGCCACCAGCGGGCGGCCACCCTTTTCGAGCACCCATTCGACGGTGAAACGGACCACCGACGGGTGGGTCAGAATACCCTGCTCGGGTTTGGCGGGCATTAACAGGTTCGGCTTGACCAGAACCCTCGCACCCCGGCCCACGGCAGCCCCGGCGCAGGCGTCCAGCATATCGAACAGAATTTCCCGCAGGCCGGGATCCGAATACCCGGCTTTTTTAATGTACACAGGGGTCATGGCATAAATGATTTACAAATGTAAAATGTATTGGTAACAAAAGCGACTTCTTGCCCCGAACCTTTTGTCATAACTCGAACACGACATCAATAACTATGCTTGCCATCGTGCCGCCATCCCGCAGAGGATACCTGTACGTCATTCTGGCGGCCCTTTTCTGGGCGGTGTCCGGCTCTTCGGCCAAGTACCTCTTCCATAGCGGTATCAGCCCGTTTCAGCTCGTTCAAATCCGATTGACCATCGCCGCTGCAGCCCTGTTTATTTGGCTCGCGGTTCGGAATCCGTCACTGCTCAGGATCGATACATCAGACATTCGGTACTTTGTCCTGTTCGGGACGCTCGGCCCGGCCGCCGTCCAGTTCACCTATCTGTTTGCCATCAGCAAAATTCATGTCGCCGCGGCGATTCTGCTCCAGTATCTGGCGCCGAGTTTTATTGCGATCCACGCGGTGGTGTTTTTTAAAGATCGACTGAGCCGATGGACGATTCTGGCCCTGATCGGTTCCTTTGCAGGGTGCTATCTGGTGGTGGGGGCCTATAACCTGGACATTGTGAGCATGAACCTGGCCGGCATCATCAGTGGTGTATTGTCCGGTGTTACCTTCGCCTGGTACTCGATCCACGGTGAATATGGTATGCGGCGATACAATCCCTGGACCGTGATTTGTTATGCGCTGCTCGTTGCCGCCCTGATCTGGAATATCCTGCATCCGCCCCTGGAGGGATTTCAGCATGCGTATCGCCCGGCACAATGGTGGTGGATCGTCTATATCAGTATCATGGGTACGCTGGTTCCCTTTGGCCTTTACCTGGAGGGTGTCAACCTGATCCGCTCCACCCGGGCGAGTATTACCGCCACCCTGGAGCCGATCACCGCCGGCCTTCTGTCCTACCTGTTTCTCGATGAGGTCATGGATCCACCACAGCTCCTGGGGGCTGTCCTGGTTATCGCATCGATCATTTTGCTCCAGCTCAAGCAGGAGTTCGACGAAAAAGCACCGGCGTTGATTCGCGCTCGTAAGAAAGGGTAATTATCCTAAACCCTATCCGTTTGACACCATTGCCGAAGATGCCCTGGGAACCCAGGGAGAGGGGAATTATAACAGGATACGTTTCCATTTGACCGGCCAACCCTTCGGCAGGCGGGCCAACCCTTCGGATCGCGTTGCTCGCTCAGGACAAGCGGGCACACGGGCGAATGGGCGAACGGGCGAACCAACGGCTGGATTAAACATTACGGCATACTAAAACGCGACCTTTCCCATGACCAAGCCGCTTCAACAGCATCCCTTCGAAAAGCGTATCAAGCGCCATGTTGTCGGCCCCCCTCAGACGTTTTTTGTTATCACCGCACCGGGCTTGGCGCCGCTTTGTCTGGATGAACTCCACCAGCCGCCCCTGGGAATTTCAAATGCCGCCGTGATGGAAGGGGGTATCGCGTTTACGGGCCGGCTTCCGGACTGCTACAGGAGCAACCTGCATCTTCGAACGGCCAGTCGCATACTGATGCGGATCGGCCATTTCAGAGCCATCGAATTCCACAGTCTTGAACGACATATCAATGAATTCCCATGGGAGCTGTATCTCTGGCCGGGCACTCCGGTGAAGCTCCGGGTGACCTGTCGCCGGTCCCGTCTCTATCATTCCAGGGCTGTTCGCGAGCGCTTTGAAACAGGGATACAGCGCCGCCTTTCCAAGGTCTTCAGCCGCTCCGGTGCCGGTGATGAGCGTCCAGCCCCCCCGCAGCTGATTTATATTCGTGCGGTGTCGGACACCTTCCATTTATCTGTCGACAGCAGCGGCGAGTTGCTGTTTAAGCGGGGGGTAAAATCTCATCCCGGCCGCGCACCCATTCGTGAGACACTGGCTGCCGGAGTGCTGATCCAGGCGGGTTACAGGAAGGAAGTCCCCCTCATCGATCCGATGTGCGGCAGCGGAACGTTCGCTCTGGAAGCGGCGATGATGGCCCGTTCTGTTCCGGCGGGGTGGTATCGAAAATTTGCCTTCATGAATTGGCCGGCGTTTCGCCCCGGCCAGTGGCGGCATATCCGAAGGGAGGCCGCGGGAAATTTCCGCACGGGGCATGGGGCCACCATTTTTGCATTTGATCGGGAGGATACGGCGGTTCGGACGCTTCGCACCTGTATCGTCACACACGGTTTCGATGACACCGTACACGTCGAACGGGCTGATTTTTTCAGCCTAAGCGCGCAACAGGTTGGCGAAAATGTCGGTCTGGTGGTGCTCAATCCCCCCTATGGCCGGCGCATGGGGGCGGCCGGGCAAAAATCGGAACACTATGCGGCCGTCTGTGAGAAGCTGACCCATGATTTCAGGAATTGGCGATTTGCCATCATCGCGCCCCCCGGGGCCATGCCGAAAGGATTTGCCGAAATCCAATCGACCCACCGGTTGCTCCACGGCGGTTTACGCTTGATGCTTTATGTGGGCCGGATCCCTTGAGAATTTTCTGCAGAAGGTGGTTGAAACACTGCGCCGAAGGCCGCCATGCAGCGTTGCCGTGGTCCTCGACGTATGTTCATAATAAAATCGCAGCGCGATTTTATTATTTTTGACAAAAATCCCTGAGGGTTATAAAATTCATGGAACCAGTATGATATGCTGGCAACGCCAGGAGGGAAAGGAGGAGAGGATGGACGACTGTATCTTCTGTAAAATTGTTCGCGGGGAGATCCCAAGTTTCAAGGTCTATGAAGATGACAGGGTCTTTGCCTTTGCGGATATCAATCCGATCCTTGAGGGCCACACCCTGATTATTCCGAAAGCCCATGCGGAGAACCTCTGGGACATTTCCGATGACGATCTGACCGCCATCCACAGGGCCTCCAAGAAGATCGCCGGAGGCATCCGTGAGGTCCTGGATCCCGCCGGTATCGCCTGCCTGCAGCTTAACGGCCGGGCCGTCAACCAGGTTGTCATGCACTACCATTTCCATCTCATACCGCGCAAAGCAGACGATCCGGAACTGACAATGACTGTATGGGAACTGGTACCCGGCGACATGGAACAAATCAAGGCGGTGAGTGAAAAGATCGCTGCCGCAATATGATCTTCGTGGCAATTCCGGCAGACCCGGAAGGATTTCTTCGGTGGTTTGCTTTTCCAGGAAGGGGTGAAAATGGATCCATACGAGTACGAATCAGGATTAAAAGAATATATAGCCGGGGATCGCATCTTCCAGGCAGGTGATCCGGGGGAAACCATGTTCGTCGTGGCAGAAGGACGCATAAAGATCCAAATTCGGGGAAACACCGTTGAAACCGTCGATAAGGGGGGTATTTTCGGTGAGATGGCGCTCCTCGGCAGTACGCAGCGCAGCGCCGATGCGGTAGCTTTGACGCGCAGTATGCTGCTGCCGATAGACGAGGCCCTGTTCCTTCACATGGTTCAAAAATCCCCCCGATTTTCCCTGCAGGTCATGCAGGTGATTGCGGATCGGCTGCGAAGGATCAATGAACTCATCTGAAAGGCTTCCCAAAGCACCGTCTCAGGTCTGATGGCGGTGTTGTCCCGTGGATTCCAATGCTCACGTACGTACCAGGTACGCGCCGCTTGAAATCCGCAGGACGCCTTGCCCTCAACCCTGATCCAGCACTTTGGGAAGCCTTTCGAATTGAATGAATCTCACGTCCCCGGTCTGGAAAACACCGCCAGAGGTACTACATGCCCTGGGAAAGTCATCATTCCGCCGTGATGGGCAGGGGGACCTTCAGCACGAACGGGATAACGAGGGCATGATTTCTGATCCGAATATAGAGTCTGCTTCAAAATACCGCATTTTTCCGGCGGATCGCGCGGAACACGTTGAGACAGTCCGTTCTCTATTCGCAAGATACGCCGACGCTCTGGATTTTGATCTTGATTTTCAGGATTTTGATCGGGAATTGGATACCCTGCCAGGAGCGTATGCGCCACCGGGCGGAGCCCTGATCCTGGCAGAGAGCAACAGACGCCCTGTCGGCTGCGTTGGTGTAAGACCCCTGGAAAATGACATTTGCGAGATGAAACGCTTATATGTGGAGCCCGAAGCCAGAGGCCTTCATTTCGGGCGGCGCCTGGCCCGGGCCAGCATAGAGGCTGCCAGGCGAATTGGGTATCGTTACATGAGGCTGGATACCATCGGCTCCATGGGGGAAGCGATCGCGTTGTACCGGAGCCTGGGATTTCAAGAGATACCGGCGTATCGTCCCAACCCGATTCCATCGGCGCGCTACTTTGAGTTAGACCTGGAACGGATCCCTCTCGATGACGATTGAACCGGATCACCGGCCGGAACCGATGTTCGAGAAGATAAAGGCGGCTGCCAAACAGTTGACAGGCCATGCCCATATCACGCCTGTTCTTACCTCTCGCACGTTGAATCGTAAATTTGGAGCCGAAATTTACTTTAAGTGTGAAAATTTTCAGCGTATCGGCGCGTTTAAATTCCGCGGTGCATATGTGGCCGCTTCGAATTTATCCGACGCCGAACGGAAGCGGGGCATCGTCACCTATTCCTCCGGAAACCATGCCCAGGCGGTGGCACTGGTCGGGCGGATTCTCGGCATTCAGACCGTTGTCGTCATGCCGTCGAATGCGCCAAGCACCAAGCGTTCGGCCACCGAAGCCTATGGCGCCCGGGTCGTGGAATACGACCCGGAGGTGTCCTCCAGGGACCATATCGCCCGGGAGCTTCAGTCCGAGCACGGCTATACCCTGATACCCCCATACGACCATCCGGATGTCATTGCCGGGCAGGGAACCGCTGCGATGGAGCTCCTGGAGAAAATTGGGCCCCTGGACCAGCTTCTGGTTCCCTGCGGCGGTGGCGGCCTTCTAAGCGGCTCCGCTATTGCTGCAAAGGCTCTGGCGCCGGCATGCGAGGTGATCGGCATTGAGCCGGAAACCGCCGATGATGCCAATCGATCCTATTACTCCGGACGACTCCACACCGTCCACAATCCCCCGACGATCGCCGACGGCACCCGGACCCCCTCTCTGGGGAACATTACCTTCCCACTGGTTTTGGAGCATGTGGATGCCATGGCGACCGTTCCTGAAGAGGCCATCATGGAGGCCGTGCGGTTTTTTCTTTACAGGATGAAGATTGTCGTTGAGCCCTCCGGCGCCCTTGGCCTGGCGGCCTTGCTTTGCGACTCGGTGCGCCCATCCGGAAGAACCGCCATCATGGTAAGCGGCGGCAACATCGACGCGGTGACCATGATGGAAATTCTCCAGGGAAACCGCAAATGAAGTTTTTCGCCCTGGCGGTCGGTATCCTCGCGGGAAGTTTATTGACGGCAATGGATACCGACAGAAAGGTATTAAAACTGTTGCCGAAGGGCCCTTACTCGGAAGCCCGACAAATCGGGGAGCTGACAGATCCGGTGCTGAGGGAAGTGAGCGGGATTGCGGCTTCCCGACGCACCTCGGATATTCTCTGGGCGATCAATGACAGTGGAAACGGGGCCCTTCTGTATGGCATTGGACTCGATGGCCGCACTCGCGGTGTGTTTCATGTCCGAGACATCAAGAACCGGGACTGGGAAGATCTGGCATCCTTTCGCTTCGACGGAAAGGCGTTTCTGCTCATTGCAGATATCGGAGATAACAATGCCAGGCGACAAGCGTGTGTTCTGTACATTATCGAAGAGCCGACCATACCACAGGGACCGGCGCCAACCAAAGCGGATCTGGCCCCGTTCCGGCGCATCCGATTTGTATACGAAGATGGACCGCGCGATTGCGAGGCGGTTGCGGTGGATCTATCTTCGGGCAGAATCCTGCTGTTGAGCAAACGCGATACGTTCCCCCGTTTGTATGAGCTGCCGCTGTCACCGGCGGGCGGGGCATCGACGGTGACCGCCCGTTTTCTGGGAGAGGTGTCCACCATCCCACCCCCTTCGGAAGAAGACCTGCTTGAAGATCCGATTTTCGGTCGATTCACCTCTCAACCGACGGCCATGGACATCGATCCCTCGGGACGGGTAGCGATCATCCTGACGTACAAACATGCCTACCGATATGAGCGAGCGTTGTCTGAAACATGGGAAACGGCATTTTCGAGATCCCCGCAAATGCTGGAACTGCCGAAGCTGAAACAGGCAGAGGCATTGTGTCTCGGGTATGATGGCCAAACGCTCTTTGTGACTTCCGAGCGGCGCCCCGCCTCCGAAAGGCGACCGGCGCCGTTATTGCGTATGGAGCGGATAAGTGATAGAATCAGACAACCATTTAGAGCCGAATAAAACATATCTCATCGTCGTCAGGGCTGGTCTGAAAAAATGTTCGCCAGCCATTCTCCTATAAATAGCGAGGGTTCGGAGGAGTCCATTCATGGCTTATGACGAAATCGTGTACGCCACAGACGGGCCCATCGGGTATCTGACCCTGAACAACCCCGGGAAAATTAATGCCCTTTCCATGGGTATGATCGGAGAAATCATCGATGCCCTTCACACGGTGGCTGCAGACGATACCGTAGCGGTGTTGGTGATAAAAGCGGCCGGAAAGCATTTTTGCGCCGGGCACAACCTGACGGAAATGGTCGACGGAGGGATGAAAGACTACAAGCAGATTTTCGATCAGTGCTCTGAGATGATGCAACTGATTCACGACATCCCCCAACCGGTGATCGCCCAGGTCCAGGGGATTGCGACAGCGGCAGGATGCCAGTTGGTCGCCTGGTGCGATCTGGCCGTGGCGGAGGAGGGTGCCCGATTTGCCACCCCGGGCGTCAAAATCGGCCTGTTCTGCACCACGCCGATGATCGCCATTACCCGGGCTATCGGTCGAAAAGCGGCCATGGAGATGCTGCTGACCGGCCGCTATGTTCCAGCCAGCGAGGCGAAATCCCTTGGACTCGTGAATCGGGTCGTCCCGGCTGGGGACCTTGATACGGAAACAGAGGCACTGGCCCGGCAGGTCGCCGAGGCCAGCAGTTTTGTTCTGGGTATCGGGAAACAGGCCTTTTACGCGCAGATCGATATGCCGGACCATCGGGCGCTCCGTTTTGCGACCCAGACCATGATCATGAACAACACGGCTGAGGATGCCCAGGCGGGGATTAAGGCTTTTCTGAACAAAGAGACACCGGAGTGGAAACATCGGTGATTACCGGTCAAGTTCCCGTTGCCGGTAGTGCCAGACGAGGAAAGGAATGACAAATGGGAATCCCTGAAATGCTCGCCGAACTACCGATGTTCGAGCACTTCACCGAGGAAGAAATCGAAGCATTTGCCCACATCAATCACTCCCTGCAAAAGTTTAGCAAGGGAGAGATCGTCCTGGCCAAGGGTGAGGATTTTCCCTCTCTGTATCTGATGATCGAAGGCACAGTACTGATTACCCGCACCGCCAACAATATCAAAATACGGCTGGCCAAACTCGGACCGGGTGAAATTTTCGGGGAGATGTCGTTTTTCAGTAAAAAGCCGAGGTCGAGCGACGTGGTGGCCAATGGGGATGTGACGCTTATCAAAATGGACAGCGATTTTTTCGACAAGGTCAATCACGAGGTCCGGGACAAGATCAAAAACTATTTTATCGAACTGCTTATCGCACGGCTCGATTCCATGAATGAGCAGATTATGAAGATCTCCAAGTTAATGCACACGTGATTCAAAGATATATTGTTTCGGATTTGTTTTTTCGTGCTTCGATTTTGAACTCCGCCATAACCTACCACTTCCATTATGACTGATAATCGTTCGAACAGTGTACATTCTCCCCACCAGCCGTTGGTTGGTGTGGCCGTAATCGTTCTCAGAGAGGGAAAAGTGCTTCTGGGCAAACGTCGTAATAGTCACGGGGAGGGGACCTGGGCGTTTCCGGGGGGGCACCTGGAATTCAATGAGTCCATCGAGACCTGTGCCAAACGGGAAGTCCGCGAAGAGACCCGTCTGGAGATTACCGATATCCGTTATGGTTCGTTTACCAATGACGTTTTCGAAGTGGAAGACAAGCACTATGTGACCTTGTTTGTTGTTGCGGACAGCCTGTCCGGAACGGCTGAAGTTCGTGAACCGGAAAAATGCGAAACATGGCAATGGTTCGATTGGGGGCAGTTTCCAGACCCGCGATTTCTGCCCATCAACAACCTGATGGCGCAGGGGTTTTCGCCGTTCATAGATCACGGAGAGGATGCATAAGCTCGTATTGTTGATCGAATGATACGGGGTTAAACTGGTTTGCCCGTTTGCCTGTACGCCGGTTAGAGATGGTATAAGGTCTATTTTATGAAAATTTGGATGTATAGCGTTGTTTCAATCCTGGTGGCTCTTTTATTTCTTCAACCTGTCCCGGCGCATGGTCAGTTCGATAAATTTTTGAAGAGCGTTCAGGAGACGTTGCTCAAGCAGGAGCTGTCGGAAGAAGATATCGCCAGAGGCCTGAAAGAAGCACTTCGTGTCGGAACGGGAAAGGCTGTGGATATCGTCTCTGTCGTAAATGGCTATTACGAGAATCCGGACATTAAAATTCCGCTTCCGGACAACGTCTCGCAATTGGAAAATCTTCTGAGGACCATGGGCATGGGCGGGCAAGTGGACGCATTTCTGCTGAGCATGAACCGCGCGGCGGAGCGGGCGGCTCCCCAAGCACGGGATATCTTTTTGGATGCCGTCACGGAAATGACCTTTCCCGACGCGAAACGGATTCTGGAAGGCCGGGACAATGAGGCGACGCTGTATTTCCGGGAGAAGACCGGTGATCGCCTGACCTCCGCTTTCACCCCCATCGTGCACGATGCCATGGCTGATGTCGGAGTCACCCGGATTTATCAGGACCTGGACAAGAAGATGAAAACGATCCCCTTTGCCGATCACTATCGATTCGATCTGGATCAATATGTCACCGGCAAAGCCCTGGACGGACTCTTCTTCATGCTGGCGGCAGAAGAGCGAAAGATCCGAGAGGATCCCCAGGCAAGAGTGACAGAAATACTGCGAAAGGTGTTCGGAAAAAAATAGATTCTATTTTTTCATTCCGTCAATCGGAATGCGATGGGAACCCGGACCCACATGTCGACCACATCGTCTCCGCGCCGCCCCGGCGTGAAGATCCAATGCCGCACCGAGGACAGCGCTGCCCTGTCCAGCGCCTTATAACCGCTCGATCGGTAAACCTTCAAATCTTCCACCTCTCCATCTCGATCAACCAGCACTTCCAGGACGACCGTACCCTGGTAACCCCTTTTTCGGGCAATCCGCGGATATCGTGGAGGCGGATTTTCTCTGTACAGGGGGCGGGCCTCCACCGCTACAGGTTCCGGCATCGTGATGGGGACCGGAGCGGGGGGCAAGGCAGCTAGTGTACTGGCCGTGTTTTCGTCGGGAGGGTTCGGCCTAAACTTGCTGATCTCAGTGGTATCTTCGGGAGCAACGATTTCAGGTTCGGGGGACGGCACGGGTTTTGTGGCCTTCCGAACCGGAGGTGGCGTGCTCTTTTCTATTGGCCGAGTTTGTTTGATAGGGTGGGGCGGCTGAATTACCGGTTTTAGCTTTGGTTCCGCTACCGCCGGTGGAGAGGCGGTCTTGATGACCTCCGGTTCTGGGGGTTTTCCTGGCTCAATGTAAGACAGCGTGATCGATACCGGCGCCGGCGGTTTCCACTTCAGCGGAGCGTGGGTGATCCACTGCGGGTCCATGCCGAGAACGAGCCCATGTAAACCGAACGCCATGGCAGCGGGGAGCAGAAACTGTTTCATGGCATTGACGAACCCCTTTCTGCCTGTAAGGAAATCCGGGTTAATCCGGCCTTTCGGATGAGATCCATGATCTCGAACAGCTTCTGGTAGGAAAGATTCTTGTCACCAAATAACAGGACGCCGGGTGCTTCGGCATGCTCGGCTCTGGTCTTGAGCACGCGTGACAAATCCGTCAGGCTGACCGGATGTTTATCGACGAACACCGAGCCGTCGGCCTTCACCGTAACGGAAAGTATCAAATGCTTATCAATTTTAGCTGTGGATGAAATCGGCAGGGTCACCGGGAGCCCCCGATGCACCGCCATCGACAGCATGGCATAAATAAAAAACACCAGGAGCAGGAAGACAATATCGATCAACGGGAGCATTTCTATGCGTGTCCGTTGCAACGACCGTCGGTTAACTCTCATCATGTCCCCCTTTGGCCCGCTTTTCGTATACGATCTCCAGGCTGGTTGCATACTTTTCAATGATCTGGGCGGCATCCTCCACCCGGGTATTGAAGTAGTTGAACGGGAAGACCGTCAGGATGGCGATGCCGAGACCCGTGGCCGTCGTGATCAGGGCCTGGGCTATTCCAGCCGTGACCGCTTCGGGATGTTCGATACCGGTGGTCCCCAGCACATCGAAAGACGTGATGATACCGATCACGGTCCCAAAGATGCCGAGAAGCGGTGCCACCGTAATCATGGTGTCCATGATGGTCATATACTGCCGCATCCGCTTAATCTCATCCGCAGCGGCGGCTTCCATGGCTTTGATCATGGAAAACTTCCGGTGCAGAATGCCGCTGACCAGAATCCGGACGATATAGTCCTTGCTGTTCTCAGCGCATCGGCGAACCGCACCCCAGTCGCCCTCCCGGCTGAACTCGAGGATATCATCCACCGCCGACTGATTGCGCTCCCGATCGATCCGGTTCCAGAACATCAGCCGTTCGATGATCACTGTCAGCACGATGACCGAGCAGGCCAGTAGCGGATACATGACCGGCCCGCCGCTTAGAAAAATATCAATCATATCTGGATTCCTGACCCACGGTTCCCGCACCTGCTATGAACTGTGCGGAATCGTCTTTCCCTGATATCCAGAGTTAGCCCAGCGTTGCTGAAAATGCAACGAGGCCAACTCGAAATAAGGGATTGAAAAACATAACGAACCCTTTATATAGTGGGCTTTCTTTTTTATCCCAAGTGGTTCCGATAGAGGAGAGCCTCCGTTGCCGTCGTCGAAAGTCATCGAATTTATCATTGGCGGGTGCCGAAGCGGTAAAAGCCGCTATGCTTTGGAGTCCGCCAGCCGGTTTTCCGTAAAAAAGAGAACATTTGTGGCCACCTGCGTACCGCTCGATGACGAGATGCGTGAGCGGGTCGCACGACACCAGCAGGAAAGAGGAGCGGCGTGGTCCACCATTGAAGCCCCTCTTGAACTGCCGGAGGCCATACTGGAGAAGGGAGCATCGAGCGACGTCATCCTGGTCGACTGCCTGACCCTGTGGATCAGTAATCTGCTCATGGAGTCTGAGGCCCTGGATACCGTTTTCGACCATGTTGGCCGGCTGTTGAAATCTTTGGAGCAGGCATCATGCTCGATTATCATCGTCTCTAATGAAGTCGGAACCGGGATTGTCCCGGAAAATCGACTCGCCCGTCTTTATCGGGATGCCGTCGGATGGACCAATCAGCGCATCGCCACCCATGCCGACCGGGTATTCTGGATGGTGGCCGGCATTCCCGTTCAGATCAAGTAAACGCCATGTTTGGGCTATTTTCCGCGATTCGATTTTTAACGATTCTTCCGGCAGGTGATCCCGGGACGTTTCATGCCAAGGAGATGGTTCGGTTTTTCCCAATTGTCGGCCTCCTGCTCGGATGCTTGGTCGTTGCAGCGGATCTGGCGTTTCGCCTCCTTTGGCCGGCATCGATCGCTTCGCTTCTGGATGTCATGCTATTGGCGATTCTCACCGGCGGCCTCCACCTGGACGGGCTTGCCGACACGGCCGATGGCCTGCTCGGCCATCACAGCCGCGACAGGGCGTTGTCCATTATGAAGGACAGTCGGATCGGGGTCATGGGCATGGCCGCCATTTTTTTCAGCCTGACCATTAAATGGGCCGCCCTTTCCCATCTCTGCGAGCACCGCTCCCTGATGCTGCTGTTGGTGCCTGCACTGGCAAGGGGAGGGATGATATTCGGGATTGTGTTTCTTCCCTATGGCAGAAGTGAGGCGGGCACCGGTCATCCTTTTTTTCAGGAACGGCACTCCGGGTCGACCTTTTTATTTTTATTCATTCCCGTACTGCTGGCGTTCCTGGCTTTTCCCGCGGGCCTGCGGGTGATTGCTGTGTTCGGACTCTTGGTCCTGCTGTTACTGCTCTACTTTCATAAGCGCATGGGCTGCATCACCGGGGATATGCTCGGCGCCACTGCCGAGCTTACCGAAACTCTTCTTTTCTTAACAGCGTCCATCGGCAGCTGCTCCTCTCTCTAGCCATCTTTACAAACCAAAAAAGAATTCACTATCAAGCACACACGGAAAATGCTGGGTAGCAGGTATTCGGTATTTGGTATTCGCGGCTAACCGAAGATCCCGGTCATTGTGCTTTTAGAATCGAAGCAAAAAAAAAGATGTCCCCCCATGCAGGACACTTCAATCCACCGGGCGGCGGCGAATGAAAGCAGCCTTACCTAACCGACCCGTGGACGCGTGAACCATCCGACGCACGGGCAAACTGGCAAACCGGCTAACGGGCAGACCGGCCAACGGGCAAACCCTTTATCCGTCTTTACCCGGGACCCCAGCTTCGTCAAACGTGGCCATATCACGAAATATGCTAACAGCACTTTCGATGACCATCATCGCCATTGCGCCACCGGTTCCCTCACCGAGGCGCATTCCCAGATTTAAGATCGGCATCAACCCGAGATGTGTCAGCATGGACATGTGACCGGGTTCGGCCGAGTTGTGTCCGGCAAACATGAAATCCACCGCACGGGGGCACATGCTATGGGCGATCAAGGCGCCTGCCGTGGAGATGAAACCATCCACCACGACAGGCTTTCGGTGATACGCGCCCGCTAAAATACAGCCTGCGATTCCGTCGATTTCAAATCCGCCCACTCTTGCCAGGACATCCAGGCCCTCTTTGGGATCCGGCGCGTTCAATTCAATTCCCCGTTGGATCGTGCCGCGCTTCCGTTCGAGTCCAGTATCATCCACCCCCGTGCCTCTTCCCACCATGATGTCCAGGGCAACTCCGGCGATGACCGCTCCAATGGCGGCAGAAGGTGTGGTATTGCCGATACCCATATCCCCGGTACCCAGCATATCGACACCGGAGTCAATCACCTTTTCGGCAACCTCGAATCCGACAAGAATGGACCGGACCGCCTCCTCCCGGCTCATGGCCGGTCCGACCGCAAAATTTTGGGTGCCCGGCGCCACCTTGTTTATGATCAGGCGATCCGGGTTTTTAAACTCCTCCGGTGCAAGGTCCGGAATGATGCCGGCGTCCACTACCCAAACGTCCGCGCCGGCGTGCCGGGCCAGTACGTTGATACCGGCCCCACCAGCGAGGAAAGTGCTCACCATGGCTCCGGTCACCTCTTGGGGAAAGGCGCTGACGCCTTCGGCAACCACCCCATGATCGCCGGCCATCACCAAAATGGCTTTTCGCTCGACAGTCGGAGTGATCGTTTCCTGGATACCGCAGACTTTTTCGGATATCTCATGAAGTCGTCCCAGCGCTCTCGGCGGCATCAACAGCTGGCCAGTGCGTGCTCTGGCCTGATCCACCCACTTTTGATTCAGTGGTTGGATGTCAGCCACAATTTTCTCCAGTCTTGAAACATCGCTCATGGTATTTGCATCCTCTCTTTTTCCCCGGAATTAGACGGGAATCGATACCTTGTCGCTTTTCACAGATAAGCGTTCCTGAGCCGGGTGTGCCACGTCCATCCGCAGACGCCGGTCCTTACGGTTGCCGGACACCCGGCGCAGAAGTGCCACCGGTATGAGGGAGGGCACGCTACCCCGAACATCGCGGAAGAAATTTTATACCGTGTTCGGGACTTAGCCACTTATCTTTAGACAACCGCCGGGGAAGGGCAAAAAATATATATCTCTCTCTGTTGCCGGGAGACTCGACAACAGCGATCGTCCTGCCTACATTGCCCCTCCGCGGCGTCGTTGTCATCACACTTCATAAAAGTGGCGGAGTCATTTTTATTCGTAGTTAAACCGCACTCCAAGAAGAAAATTGCGCTCCGGTGACGGGTAAAAGGCCGGTTCCACCGGAACGGTGGCGAGAACCCCATATGCCGAATACTCCTCGTTGAAGATGTTGTTGATATCTAGAAATACTGTAAATTTCTGCCAGTTATAGTTTACCTTGGCATTGAACACGACATAGTCGTCCTGCTGGGGAAAGGCATTCGGAAAGTCGCTTTCTAAAAACCGTTTCCCGACATATATCCCGTTCAGAATAAGGCCCAGCTCTTCAATAGGATTCCATAGCGCATTAATTGTCGCCTGATGGGAGGGAACATTCGGCACGTCATTCCCGTCAAACTGCCCGCCTCGGATCCGAGTGTCCCGATAGGTGTAAGTGCCCATCAGGCGAACGGTATTGAAGTCATATCCCACCGTGACCTCGACTCCTTCCCGGCTGGTCTCCGCGTCCAGATTCTCGTTATTAAAGGTTGCCGGATTGAAGTAGATCTCGTTTTCCGTATCGATATGGAAGAAGTTCAGGTGGGCATACAGTTTGTTCGTGAAGTAGTGGCGAACACCCACTTCGTAGTCCGTGGACGTTTGTGGCTCCAGATTGGTGTTGATGGTGTTCGTGAAAAAACTGAACAGTTCATCGAGAGCCGGGTAGCGGAATCCGCCGGCATAGCTGGCATACACATAAGAGTTTTTAGTGTAGTTGTAGTTGACCCCCGCAGAGAGTGGATTTTCGTCGAATTCTAACTTTTGGGGAGCCCCGGGTGTCGTCGGTGGAAGCATATACTCCACATTGTCTATTCGATAGCCTGCGGATATTGAAAGTTTGGGCATCGGGAAGAATTTATCATGGATATACGCGCCATAGTTTCGCTTTTCCAATTCAAAGGTGCCGAAAGTGGTCGACCCGAAGAAGAGCGACCTGTTTAAAATATCTTCCTTGGCATTTGAGTAATCGACACCAATGGTAAGTCGGTTGTCGAATTGTCCGATCGACTCACCGATCACAACCTGGGGTGAGACCGCTATGGTTTCGGTTTCTGTGGTGCCTTCAAATTCGCCAGCGGCAAAAGATGCAAATTGTATGATTTCCCGGTTCCTGTACGAAATGGGCGCTTTGAACAGGCTGTCCTGGAGAAAGTATACTTCGGGGTTCACATGCAGGTAGTTGTCCTGGGTATCGGCAAAGTCATTCGGGTTGGTCGTTGCCGTTCGGGGGACGCCGGTCTCAATTGCGCTCAGCCGCAGTGCCCCTGGGAGCCGCGTGTTGTCCGCATGGGCGCCGCCGCTGAAATAGAGCTTGGCGCGCTCGCCAAAACTATAATTCAGATTTAACCCGGCGTCCTGCGCGTCCGTGTTGCTGTTGTCCCTGTACCCGTCGGATGAGTAAAGTCTTCCCGAAACCATGTAGGATAACTGCTTATGGGAGCCGCCCACATGGGCGTTCATGCCGAAGGTGTTGTAGCTGCCTCCAATTGCGGAAGCGCCGGCGTTGAACCCCCGCCCTTCCTTTGTGATGATGTTGATGACACTGTCGGTCGCGTTATCTCCATAGAGGACGCTTCCGGAACTGCCCCGGATAATTTCGATCCGTTCCACCCGGTCCAGAGGGATGAGCATCCAGTCGGTTCCACTCAGGTCCGGATTATTTACCCGACGGCCATCCACCAGGGCAAGGGTGCTCAGAGCGGCCCCTTCTCCAAAACCGCTTCTGTCGACGCGGTAAGAACGGCCGTTTCCAGAGATATCGTAGACATGGAGCCCCACCTCCTCCTGTAAAATGCCTGGGATGTCCGTAGCGGTAGAGTTGGTGATATCTTCCGTAGTGATCACGGTTACATTGGCCGGAACGTTTACCGTTTCCTCTTCATAGCGACTTGCGGTAACCACCGTCTCCTTCATCAACACCGAGTCGGTTGCTTCAGGGTCGGCGGGTTTTTGGTCTGCCGCGTATGCGGCGGTACTGAGTAGTAGAAAACTCGATAGCAGGTACCAAAACAAACGTCCCGGGCACATGTTCTCCTCCTTGACCATCCGAATGATTTTATCCGGTGCCGGGCCCTAAATAGAAAAACCCGGACCGATGTGACTCGATCCGGGACGTCCCCTTTTAATCCTCAAGACCCTTCAGGCAACCCCCAGTCCGCGAAGGTCTGCGCCTTTTGCCCAGGCAGGTCTTCTGACTTTCCCGCCCCTTCAGCGGCCTTCCCATTCCGTTAGGCCGGAACAGTGGCTCACACGGCCGAAGGGGTTTCCCGTTTGTACAAACGGGAGGGATTCACAGCGGCGGGCCCGTCCCTGAATTTCACAGGGTTCCCTATTAAGCTTGGTAAAACACCTGAACACTATTTCCGGCCATTGTAGAGAAATAACGTTGCGGCGTCAAGAAAATTTTTCCGGAATGAGGTTCACCCGGGGGACATTACCCACCGGACTTTTATCGATCAACAGACGACACCCGTACGTCTTCTCCAGGAGTTCACGTCCTAGGACGTCTGCCGGCGTGCCGAGTCCGACCCGCCGGCCGTCCTTTAAAAGAAGCACCCGATCCGCGTACATGGCGGCCAGGTTGATGTCGTGGGATACCATAACGACACTGACTGCCTTCTCGCTTTTTAATTTTTCCATCAGGTCCATGATGCGGATCTGGTGGGCCAGGTCCAGCGCGGCCGTCGGCTCGTCCAGGAGGATGACCCGGGGTTCCTGACAGATGGCCCTGGCAATGGACACCCGCTGCTGCTCGCCGCCGCTGAGCTGGTCCAGAGTCCTGTCGGCCAGATGGGCCACCCCGGTAAACGCCATGGCCTGGGCGGCGATGTCATGGTCGATTTCCCGTTCCAGCCCCAGAATACCCATGTGGGGCGTTCTTCCCATCAGCACCGTCTCCAGCACGCGGAATGGAAAATCCTCCTGAACCAACTGGGGGACCATGGCCACCATTCGCGCCAGGGCCTTCCGGGGGTAATTCCGATGGGCCTCTCCGAAAATGTGCACCGCCTCGGGCGGTGACGCTTTAATGCCCGCGATCAGCTTCAGCAGGGTGGTCTTGCCGGACCCGTTCGGCCCGATGATGCAGAACAGCTCACCCTCTGCCACCGAGAATGACAGATCCCGCAGCGCCGGAACACTGCCGTAGGCGTAGCCGAGGCGATGGATGTCAACGGCGTTCATAGCGGGAGCGATGTCCATTTCGTTTTAGCAGGTAGATAAAGAGGGGCGCGCCGAGCATGGCGGTGATGACGCCGACCGGCATTTCCCCCTGTTTCGGCAAGACCCGGGCAAGGACATCACACAGTACCATAAATGCACCCCCACCCAGAATGCATGCCGGCACGAGAACCCGATGGTCCGGGCCCAGGGTCAGTCGCAACAGGTGGGGCATGACGAGACCGACAAAACCCAGCAGCCCGCAGAGAGACACCGTGGCACTGACCATAAAGGACGTCGTGACCAGCAGCGTCAGCATGGTGGCGCGGATATTCACCCCCATGGTGACGGCCGATTCTTTTCCCATGAGAAGAACATTCATGCTGTGAGAAAGCCAGAAGATCAGAACAAAACAGGGAAAGAGCATGGCGGCAAGCCGTGCCACCGGACCCATGCCGGCCATGGACAGATCGCCCATGAGCCAGAAGATGATGTTGTGCAGCTTCGAATGTTGGGCGAGGGACAGCAGGAAAATGATCACCGCCGAACAGAAGGCATTGACCATGACGCCGGCCAGCAGGAGGGAGTCTTTTTTGAGTATGGTGCTGCCGGAAGACAGCATGAGCACCAGAAACAGGGTGGCCATACTGCCGATAAATGCCGTCAGACCCACCCCCGGAAACCGGGAAAATCCCAATATGATTCCGATAATGGCGCCGACCGCAGAACCTCCGGAGACACCCAGGATGTAGGGTTCGGCCAGCGGATTTCTGAGAAGCGCCTGGAACACAAGACCCCCGAGGGACAGGGCCGCACCGACCAGTGCGGCCAAAAGCGCCCGGGGGAAGCGAATCTGCCAGATAATCGTTTTTATGGTCGCATCCGCCGTATCCTTGCCCAGCAATGCGGAAACCAGGGAGTCTACACTGTAGCCGGTGGACCCAAGAGAAACTCCCAGGAGGATGGCACCGGCCAGCAGCAGGAGCAGCACACCGGAGGTGATGGAGATCCGCTTCAGGGGGTGGGCCCGCATTTTGCTCACCGCGTCTCCTCCCCTGTTTGCGGATGGATGATGTCAACCAGGACCTCCAGGGCGTCTACCAGGCGCGGCGACGCCCGATCGAACAGGTCGGAATCCACGATGAAGATACGTTTGGTTTTGACCGCCGGAATCTCCGGCCACCGGTTCCACTCGGCCTTGATCGATTCAAATTCAGCGTCCCGGGCCATTGACGTGATCATAATGTATTCCGGCGCCATGGCCAGCACCTGCTCCCGGCTGTAGCGGGGGTAGGGAACCGATCCCGCGGTCAGGTTGACACCGCCGGCCATGCCAATCAGTTCGTGAATAAATGTGTCGGTGCCGACCGAAACCACGGGGGAAATACCGATCTGGAAGAAGACCTTCGGGCGCCGGTCGATCTTCGACACCCGCTGTTTCACGGCGTCTATCCGCTGCTGAAGGCTGTTGGCGATTATTTCGGCTTGTTCCGTTTCATGCAGCAGGTTTCCGATTTCGAGGATGGTTTCGATCACGGCATCCATATTCCTCGGATCAACGGCATATATGGGGGTGCCGAGAGCCTCCAGTCGCAGGACGACGCTTTCCGGATTCCCGTCCTTGACAGCGATGCAAAGATCCGGCCGCAAGGAGACGATTTTCTCCAGATCAAGATAAATGTAGGTGCCGACAGTCGGCAGACGCTTTGCCGCGGGCGGGTAATCACTGAATCGGGTGACGCCCACCAGGCGGTGTTCCTGCTTGAGCGCAAAGACGATCTCTGTAATGCTGGGTGCCAGCGCCACGACCCGGCGAGGGTCCGTCGGAACAACGACCTGGCGCCCCAATTCGTCATAAACAGTCCGAGTGCCGCCCGCCGCCCCTCCGGTAAGAGTGAGAATCAGAAATATTGCAATGAACCATTTCATTGTATTAACTTCAGCCGCCGTGTTTTTCGAGCCAACGATTATGATTCCAGCCTGCAACCATACCTCGTAAATTGGAGAAAGAGGGCTGTGGATGACCTCGTCCTTCCGGACTGGCCTGCCGGAGGCAGGTAATATCCGGAATCCAGGCATCTTTATGGGTTACACTTATGGATGCCGGCCTTGGCGTCACGATGGAAGAAACACCCCGCCCCTTGAGTTAGTTACCCGCCCACCCACTTCGTTCGATAACGGCAGACAAATGCAGCAAATGTTGTCACACGTCTCTGGCGAAAAAAAACCGGTATAGCCGCGCAACGTTATTTGTACTGTTGCCTGAACGGCTTGAACCCCTTGGATAAACTGGGTTGTCACGCCGTAGCTGAATGCCACCTCGTATCGCTCAGTCAAATAGTTATTCTTGTCAGCGAATGTCCGCGTTGATCTGCGGCGAATGCCCTTTAAACACAAATCCCGGACCGCAAATCAACGATCCGGGATGTCCCATTATTATCCTCTGGATCGGTCGTCTTCCTTTAACCGCGAAGGAAAGACACCGGGACCAGGCAGGTCTTCTGACTCCCCCGCCCCTCTCAGCGGCCTTCCCGTTGGGGGTTCCCAGAACAGTGGCTCACGGGGCTGAAAGAAGGTTCGCGCAACACACACGGTCGGGGTTACAGCGGCGGGCCCGTCGCCGAATTTCACGGCGTTCCCTGATACCTGGCCTTCCTTAAAAAATATTTGACGATTCATGTAAAAAAGTCAATAGAGTCGATGTTCACATATTTTCTCGACAGGCCATTTTCCTGCTTGCCAAGGTCCGGTTCACTCACGGGTAACCGTATATCGGAGGACCGTACAAGTGCAATCGGAGCGAAAGTTAAATATCGGGAAAGAGATGAATCAAAAACATTACTGAGCTGGAGCAGTGGAAAAAACAGCGTCTGGGCGTTGCACCGGTTGCGCCAAGACCCATCAATTTCACCATTCCGACCGTCTCATGGATATTTGAGATGACAGGCGGATTTCCCGACATGTGCGATCCCTGTGGCGAAACGGGGAAATCCACACGATTGAGGTCGACGGCCCCATGTTCCGTCACGCTATCTCCGTTCTTGTCGGCGACATCGTCAAGGGCGACGGCTTTGCCGTCGCGGATATTATTCCTCTACATGAGACTCTTGAGTCATGAGCACGAAAACCGCTGACAAGCACGATGATCCTGTCGGGAAGCTTTCCCTGCGTGAGGGCTTTCCGTTCCGTTTTGGAACGACCTCGTACATTATCCCCGACGACATTCTTCCCAATCTGCGCCATTTGCGCGGACGGGTGCTGGACGTGGAACTGGTGTTCTTCGAATCGGATGCTTTCTCGAACCTGCCGGCACCATCCGATTTGAAGGATATCCGCCGGTTGGGTCTTGAGGCAGGTTTGACTTACACGGTGCATCTGCCGCTGGATATAAATCTTGGCAGCGCGGATGAAGCGGAGCGGATAGCATCCGTGGGCAAGTGCCGCCGAGTGATCGAACGGATGGGACCGGTGGACCCGTTTGCCTGGATTCTTCATCTGCATGGCGATCACCGCGGAGATCCGCCAACGGACGATCCGAAACGGTGGATGGAACAGAACCGGAAGTCACTAGCGGACTTGCTGAACGGGGATATCGCACCAAGACGGTTTTGCATCGAGACATTGGACTATTCGTTCGACCGCGTGGCCGACTTGGTCGAAATATTTGACTTATCGGTGTGTCTCGATATCGGTCACCTGTTGATAAACGGCCGTAACGTGGATGCCCACATAGCCGATTGGTTTGACCGCGTGAGAGTATTTCACCTTCACGGCGTTCGGCCCGACGGAACAGATCATGCCCACATCGGATACCTACCGGACGGTTTGCTGGAGGACCTGGTTTGGCGGTTAATGTGTCTTCCGGAGGACGATGTTCGGGTGGTCACCCTGGAGGTGTTTGGTGAGGCGGATTTTGAAAGATCCGTGCAGGTGGTTTCAGATAGACTGGCTAAATGGCGAAGTTGATTCTTTCTACGGTCCGGTGCGCGACAGCCAGTAAATCATGTTTGGCGGGATCGCCGTAGGATGCCCGACACATTTACAGCGAGGATGCAATGACCAGAATACGTGTTTCCAGCAGAAGCCCCTATGAATCGACCATTGGTTTTTCCCGCGCTGTGCGGGTCGGCAACTTGATCGCTGTCTCGGGGACAGCGCCAATCGGTTCGGACCGGAAGACCATGGGGCCGGGCGACCCGGCGGTCCAAGCCAGAAGATGTCTGGAGATTATCCAGACGGCTCTGGAAGAAGCCGGTGCCTCCTTATCGGATGTGGTGCGAACCCGAACCTTCCTGACGAACATCGATGACTGGGAATCCGTCGGGGCGGTACACGGTGAATTTTTTAAAGATGTTCGCCCAGCCAGCACGATGGTCGAGGTCTCGAGGTTTATCGATCCCGACTGGCTTGTGGAGATTGAAGCCGACGCAGTCACAGACTAACCTTTTGATTAAATACGGCCTGTGGAACCAAACAGGGCATTTCTCGCAACGCTTGTAATTGATGCAAAGAAGGACTTTAGACGCATACAGATCTGAGATGTCTTGGCGATCTCGGCAAGACGAATTCCATGTTAAGAAATGACGCCATGTGCTTTATGTCCCAATAATCAACCACGAGTCCTAAAGGGGTTCGATGGCTTGATATAGGTCTCACGGAGACAGGCCTGGACTGGCTGGATTTAACCCGCTCACTGGATGTTTCTTATAATGACATGCTGACAGAGCTAAGCCCTGGAGGCCTGTTTGAGGGTTTCATGTATGCCGATGTCGCAGATATCGACAGACTCCAGGAGTCGGCAGCCTTACCTACCGGACGTTTCAATTATGCTCTTGCCATCTACGGACGACGGGCGGGGGACCTGATAGACATGGTCGGCATAGCGCAATCGGACGACGTAAACAAATTCGTGCATGGCCTGACGAAGGATCCGTTTCTGCCGACCACAGGCACCCAGGGAAGAATCACATAACAGGCCCCTCTTTTCTCAACACATTCCTACCCATCTTATTAAGTTCAGGCGCTGTTTTCTTATAAGTCGCATTAATCAACAACGTCCCCTAAAAACTAAAAATAACATGAAAATATAAGTGTCCGTTAACATAACGCGCACGTCATTTTTCCAGTTGAAGCTTTACCGGAACCACCTTTAGCGCCGGCATTTTGGCTTTTGGATCGATGGGGACAGCGCTCATGAGGGAGTTGAAGTTGGGCTCACTGAAATGAATCGGCGCAAAAAGATATCCGGGCTGGAGGCTGGCATCCAGTTTAAGCGGCAAACGGACCGTTCCGTATGGGCTCGTCATACGGACGGTGTCATTTTCCGAAAAGCCGGCGTTTTCGGCGTCTCGAGGGTTCATATCCAGATAGGATGCGGGTCTGAGTTTCAAGAGCTTGGTGCTCCGCCGTGACATCTCCCCTGTGTTGAAATGCTCCAGCAATCGGCCGGTGATCAGGACATAGGGGTAATCTTCCGTGGGCTCCATGAGGGTTTCCGGCAGTTCGACCGGCAGAAAGCGGGCGCGACGGTCCCGGAAACCGAATCCGTCTCCGTAGAGACGGGGAGTCCCCGGATGCGATTGGTCGTAGCAGGGCCAGAAAATTCCTGTAGATTCCATCAGTCGTTTGTGGGTGATACCGCTGAACACCGGCGCTGCTTTGCGAATCTCCTCCCAGATATCTGCGGTGGACAAATATTGCCAATCCGCTCCCATGGCATTGGCCATGTCTTGAAGTATCTGCCAGTCCGGTTTGGCCTTCCCGGGAGGCTTCAAGCCGGCGGCGGTGTACTGTATCCGACGGGCGGCATTGGTGAACGTGCCGTCTTTCTCTCCAACCATCGCCGCCGGCAACACAATGTGGGCGTATCGTGTGGTCTGGCTGGGAAAAATCTCCTGTACAATCAACAGATCCAGTTTCTGAAGCATCCAGGTCACAAAATTGGACTGGGGTTCGGATACCGCAGGATTCTCTCCGATAACATACAATGCCTTTATTTTACCGGAGGCAATTTCATGAATCATCTGCGGCGCAGACAACCCCTGGCGAGAGGATAGCTCGGCATCCCACAGGGCTCCCAGATGAATGCGGGCGGCTTCGTCATCCACCAGCATGTGACCGGGCAGCAGGTTCGGCAACGCGCCCATGTCACCGGCCCCCTGAACGTTGTTTTGCCCCCTCAACGGAGACAAACCGCAGCCGGGTTTGCCGATGTTACCGGTTAGCAATGCCAGGTTGACCAGTGCTGAGACATTGTCGGTGCCATGGGCATGCTGGGTGAGACCCATGCCCCAGATAAAGACGGTTTTTTTGTCATGAATGAGTTCGGCAGCTTTTTCCAGCTCACCCTTGTGGACACCGGCACGGGTGCAGGCGGCATCGATATCAAAATTGTCCAATCGATTGCAGAAGGCGTTGAAACCGATGGTCTGCCTATCGCAAAAATCCTGATCCTGCCAGCCGTTTTCAAGGATTATTTTTCCCAGGGCGTTGATCCAGAAAATGTCCATGCCCGGCTTTACGTTTAGATGCACCGCGGCATTTTTGACAAGGTCCGTCTGCCGGGGATCGGCGAGGATCAAATTCAGCCCCCCCTTTCTGGCACGCTTTTTCACGCTCATCCAGATGATGGGATGGGTAAAGGTCGTATGGGCACCAATAACAAAAACCGTCTCCGTAGCGTCATAATCCTGCAGGAACGTGCTGACGGCGCCGTACCCGCATTGCGCTCGCAGAGCGGCTTCCGATGGCCCGTGGCAGAGTCGTGCGCAGTTATCGACGTTGTTGCTGCGGATCACGGCGCGCTGAAACTTTTGTGACAGGTAGGTCTCTTCGTTGAGCGTTTTTCCGCTGCACAGCATTCCAACAGCATCGGGGCCATATTTGGCAATCACTTTCTTTAATCCCTGTGAGGCGGCGGATATGGCGTCTTCCCACGAAACCAGTTCCAGTTTGTCCACCTTGCGGATATAGGGCTGCGTCAAACGCTCCCCATGATTGACCAGCTCGTGGACAGTGAATCCTTTCACGCAGAGGTATTTCCCGTTCAGTTCAGGATTGCGCCCCGAGGCTCTGCTTTTAAACGGCCTGCCGTTTTCATCCAGGGACAGCTCGAGGTTGCAACCAACCCCGCAATACGGACACACTATGGGTATTGAATTCATTATGAGAACCCTCCCGTTTTAAGTAGGGGACAGGAATGATTAGATTCAAATTTGTGCTGAGGCAAACGATAGATGGTGGGATCCGCATTCACATGATCCAGCGTCATGCCGGAATCAACATTGTCGGGGAGTTGTCGAAGTCAGTCTAACATCGGTTGCTTGGTTCTTGGGGTGGTGGCGGATCTGTTACCCATGTATGGTTTTAGCCCACGGAGGTTCCTCCGTTTGAGCAATGGGTGAAACTCACGGCTCATATCGGGGATACCACATGACATTTGTTGTCGCCACTGAAAAATAAACACATCCTATGCCCGACCCCGCTGGGCGACTGTATCTTATATCGTCACTGAAGGGCACATTTTTGCAATACCAAACAGCACAGCGCTCCGGTGAATTTCGTTTCTTCCACCGAAAATTCCGTCTGTTCTCCCAATGCCTCCATTTCTTCAGCGTTCAGAAAGGGTTCTTCGAACGAATGAAGCCATAAGATGGCAAGGCGAAGGCCACCGAACTGATCGCGGATCTCCTTGCAAACCGCCTCCGGCATGTCCCGGATCAGGTCGTACATCAAGGCGTAGCCATCCATTTTGAGAACCCGATGCACCTCGGACAACGCTCGAACGGGATCCTTCCAGTGGTGGAGTGATCCCGTGGAGACAACGCGATCGAAAGTTTCCCCGGTAAACGGCAAGGCATTTGCGGCTGCCGCCAACACCTTGATTCGAGCGTTCGGTGTGTGTGTGTTGATTTTCCGATGAGCCTGCACAACCATGGCTGGAGAAATGTCAATCCCGATCAATTCCGTATCCGGGAGTGTTTCACGCATCACCATTAGAAGGTGCCCGGGCCCGGTCCCGATGTCAAGGATGCGGTTTGCCGGTCCGTAATGGGCGATGTCTCGGGCCACCAGATCGTAGTGCCGAAGAAAGACCTTAGTGCTGCTCAGTAAGGTATAGAGAACACTTCCCGGCCAAGGTATTCCTTCAGGGTGCATCCGCTTCATCAGTTGGCGCCAGCGAAGACTCATTTTTTCTATATGAGTTTATGGTATAATGTGAAGCACATAAAAATTCGGGCGTTTACCAACCTAATGATGAAATCGTTAGTACATACGGGTTGTGGCAGACTTTTGAAGGATACTCTTTTCAATAGCTTTCCTCGAACCATATCACTGATTCTCGGATTCTGGTTTTTCTTCATAGCATATGGTCAGGCCCATGAACATCCGTGGTTTTTGCCGATGTCGGCGATCGACCGCAGGAGTTTCGATGGCGTCCGGGTGACGGACATCGGCAATTTTGGTGCCCATCGCAACGCCCGGCCCGGCATACCCGCACATTTTCACACCGGCATCGACATCTATCCATGGGATGGCACCTCCCGGTTCGTGTTCCCATCGGCGACAGGTGCGGTCGTCAGTGTCCGCCGTGACGGCCCCTTTGCCCAGGTTGTTATACTGCACGAGGATGAGACGTCGGATCCCCTCTGGACGGTTTATGAGCATGTTGCCGGGATACGGGTCCGTGTCGGGGATAGGGTTTCTCCCGATGTTCCCATCGCTCGACTAATGACATCGAAGGAACTGGACCGGCACGGCTGGCAGTTTAACCATTTGCATTTCGAGATTTTAAAGCGCCCGCCGCGGATCCTCCGACCCACGAGCGAACACCCCGAACGCTATCTCGGCACCTATGCCCTGTCCTGCACCACAGAGGTCGAGTTGAATGCGACCTATCACGATCCGGTACCGTTTCTTCGCCGCCGCTGGCTGGAGCAGAAGCCCACGGCCACCCCTTAATGGGCAAGTTCGTCCCTTTGGTCCGCGAGAACGGTAAATGTCTGTTGAATCGACGCTCCGTCGGCGTCCACCAGGGTGATCCGATGGTCGCCGGGAGACGGTGCCAGTGACATGTGATGGATATCGCGGGTCATACCCATGTAAGTCCCGTCGAGATGCCAGAATATGGTGGTCCCCGGGTGTCGATGCGCCGCTTCGAACACGACCCGGCCGCGACGGCTGTCAAGTTCGACGGGAATATAGATGATGCCGTTGCTCCCCGGTGAAACCAGGCTCATCAGCGCTTCTCCGGGTTCTCCCATCATGGAAAAGCAGTCCGGTCGGTATGGCGGCGGATTATAGTCAGGGCGTCCCTGGCGATAGAACCATGCCATGGCAGGAGGCAGGGAAAACCGTGAGATTTGTTGGATATTGGACATGGGTTCACACCGCGCGTGCACCTGCCACCGACGGGCAGTGTCCACGGTGACTACGCGGCAGTAGGGGCAAGCGGCGGCCCGTCGCCCTTGCAGGGGTACCCATTCGCTGCGACGATCGGCGCATGCCGGCCCAGCGCGATGGCCGCTTTTGGCACAGACGTCGATCTCTACCATTTCCGGGGGGCGCACCCACCGCGGACTGTCTGAAACCAGACCGAACAGATCGAACATGACCGGGGCAGCGGCAGTAAGGCCGGTAAGTCCCGGTCGCCCCTCCCCGTTGGCATTGCCGGCCCAGACACCCACGGCATACGCCGGTGTGACGCCCACTGCCCACCCATCCCGGAATCCATAGCTGGTGCCCGTCTTCCAGGCCACGGGTCGGGAAGAGGAAAAACTGCGCCATTGGCCGTCGGCTTCCGGTCGGGTAACCGCGATCATGGCCTGAAGAGTTAGCCAACAGGCGGCCGCTTCCAGGGGCGGTCGGTTTCCGGTAACCGACAGGGGCGTTGATCCAGGGGCCGTTGTCCCATCGTCCAATGTCCCGAGAACGATGGGCGGGAAAAACGCGGGTCTGCCGAAAAGGCCATCACCGGCGATACGGACAAGGCCCGCGTACATTCCGGTGATGTCCCAAAGGCGTCCTTCAGCCCCGCCCAGGATCAGCGACAAGCCATAGTCGCCGGCCGGCCGGTTCAGCGTTGTCATCCCCAATCGGTTCAGCTGCCGCTGGAAACGGTCCACACCAAACTGTCGCAGCATGCGTACCGCGGGAACGTTCAAAGACCGGGAAAGGGCCATGGCGGCCGGCACCGCACCCTGATAGGTGCGCGTGTAGTTTTGGGGCATAAATCCGGCAATCCGGGTCGGGATATCGGCCACCAGCTGACGCGGGAGCATTTCTCCGGTATCGAGGAGCGCCGCATATAAAAACGGCTTGAGAATACTCCCCGTGCTGCGCGGTGCCACAATGACATCGACCTGGTTGCCATGGGCCATCGCGGTCCCGCCGTTGTCGGCCACATTGCCCACATACGCCAGTACTTGACCGGTCTGCGTATTAAGAATCAAGGCGGCCATGTTGTGGATGCCGTTTTGAGCCAGCATGCGATGATGCCGGTTGATGACGGCAGCGGCCTGCCGCTGAAGCCCACCGTCGAGGGTCGTCTTGAAGCGCGGCGACGTCATTTCCGACTCGGCCTCTGGATTGCTCCCGGGAGATATCTGACCGGTCCGGAGCGATTCCAGCAGGTGGGGGGCTAAACGCGGAAATGGGGTAGGGCCCGGCGGCAGCGGCTCCGCCTTGCCGAGGCGGCAGGTTAGCGCATCGAAACGACCGTCGGCGTGGAGGCGATCCAGAAGGCGATCACGCTTCGCCTGCAGCAGCCGGCGGTTTCTGCCCGGGTGGATGAGGGCGGGTTGGTTGGGGAGGACGGCCAGGGTGGCGGCCTCGGCCCACGATAACCGGGCCGGCGATCGGCCGAAATATCGCCAAGCCGCGGCCTCCAGTCCGACCACATTACCGCCGAACGGTGCATTGGCGGCGTACACTTTCAGGATGTCCTCCTTTTGGGTGACAGCCTCCATTTTCAGCGACATGGCCGCCTCCAAGAGTTTGTTCCTCAGGGTGCGCGGACCCGGCGGGCGAGACAGTCGGGCCACCTGCATGGTCAGGGTGCTGGCCCCGCTCACGGTGCGTCCCGCACGCAGGTTTTGCCAGAGGGCTCGGACAATGGCGATGGGATCGATGCCCGGGTGCCGGAAAAACCGGCGGTCCTCACTGCTCACGATGGCATGGACGAATTTTGGCGGAAGCGTTCCGGACGGCGGGAACCGCCACTGACCGTCGGCGGCGATCGAGGCGCTGAGGAGCACTCCGCTTCGGTCGAAAAGCATCGCCGCGTATGGATCCGAAAATTCCGGTATCGGTATCTGCCGCCATACGATAGCGGCGCAGAGCAGGATGGCCCAAGTCGCCAGCGCCCCGATTTTGACGCGACACGGCCGAACAGGGCGACGTCGAGCCTTATTTGCCGGCGCTTGTGGTATGGCAGTTGGTTCGGTCATCAACCGATTTCCCGGGACCGGATGTCATAATGCATCCGGGATTTTAACTCTGCCGGAGATCTTTTGCGTCCAGTGATCACGGCGCAGTCACTTCGATCCATCGGCCCGGTGTCCGCGCATGGATGCGGGTGTCGTACATGGCTTCAACCGGAATGGCCGGCAGATAATATTTGCCGATATAACCGGCGTTGACCGGTGTCCGGAAAACGACCTTATCCCCGTGGGCCAGATCAAAGTACAGATAGATGCGATCATCCCGAATATCGCGAGAATTCGGCTGCGTGCGGTCGTCTGGATTGTCGGATGCGGTCAGGCGGCTATTTCGAATCTCCCACCCCGCGGGGAAGAGATGGGTCAGGGCCAGGTTCTGATAATTGACGGTTCTTCCGTCGTTCTTTATCTCAACTTCGACAATCAAATCGGTTCCCTGGGGCAAACGATGGATGTTCAACCGGTCACCGTTGATATCCACATACCTCACCCGCATGTCCAGACCTTCGCGGGCGGCCGTCTCCTGACCCGGCGCGGGGTGCCCGGTCGCGACGATTTGGGCATACAGTGTGTGTCTGCCGTGGTTGCGTATCGCCATGATGCCGCCTGCATCGATCTGTGACGGATCCACGGTTTGCTCCATCACCACCTGGCGACCTTTTACCCGTTTTCCTTTGCCGCCGTTCCACGTAGAGGTAAACTCCAGCAGCGGCGGCGGACCGCTCAGACCGGCATAACGGGCCACGGCGATCAACGCCTGGGCGACGCTCTGGGTGCCGTACCAGATATGGCTGCCGAGTTTTTCTCTGATCTGTCGCGCCAGGGCGTCGGCCTCGGCCATCCGATCCATCAAGAAAAGGGTTTCCAGGATCATGGCCTGATCGCGAAGGGCCGATCCGAACGTGCCGGACAATTCGGTGTATGGCGCCACGTCGGTCGTGAGCCCTCCGGTCAGCGCGTCTGCCGCCTCGGGTTGCCCGGCAATGGCATAGGCCGCCGCCAGGCGCCATTTTGCTGCCGTAGAAAGCCCGGTGTCCTCACGCAGCCGGTTCATGGCCCCCATCTCCGGCGCGCCGGCCAGGGCAAGCACATAGAGCCGGTAGGTTTGCTCCAGCATGGGTTGTTCGGGACCCGCCACCCAGCTCCGGGCGGCTCTTCGGTTCGATCCGAGCCAGGAGCTGGTGAGGTATGTGGGTACGAGGTAGCCGGCCTTTCGGGCTTCAAACAGAAAGTGGCCGGTATAGATATCCGCCCATGTGTTGGCGTGATTCCCGCCAGGCCAGTAGACAAAACCGCCGTCGGAAGACAGAAACCGGTTGAGCTTTTCGATGGCCGTCTGGACGTTTTCTGCGACACGGTCACGCTGCTGCGGGGTCTGGGTCAGCAAATGGGTGAGATAGAGCTGTGGAAACACCGCTGATATGGTTTGCTCCAGGCAGCCGTGCGGATATCGGATCAGATAAGACAGCCGCTGCCCAAGCTGCATGGTCGGAAGACTGGAGACCTCCATCTTCAGGGTGTTGGTCCCTGTGATGCCGGGCAGCACCACCTCTTGCTGCCAGGTGCCGCCCGGAGGGATCTCGCCTTTCAGGAGCGTGGTGACCGGAAAGGTCACCGAGCGTATTTCGATATCGATGCGATGTTCAGCCCGGGCGGACCCGGAAACCGCTGTGATTCGGACGACGGCATGCCCGGGCAGCGGTGCGGCACGCAGCCGAAAGGCGGTCATCTGATCACCAACGGCCGGGAAAGAAACCTCTTGGGAGACCTCACCGGACAGCAAAAGGGATCCTTCCACGGCGACACTCACGGTTGCCTGCCGAATCTTCGGATCCAGCGCGAAGACCGTCACCGGAAGGACGATCTCTTCTTCCGGGCTGACGACCCGGGGAAGGGTCCCCAGAACCATTAGCGGCTTTTTCACCGGGACCGCTTTTTCGGCCCAGCCGAAGGCGCGTTCGGATGCAGCGACCACCACCATCACCCGAACCGAACCGACATATTGGGGAATGTCGACGACATGGGATCGCTCTGTCCCGGCGTCTGCGAAAAACGGCCCGGCAAAACGCACCATGGGGGGAAACCGTTTGGCTTTTTTCTCCCCGGCGGGTTCGGCTTTGTCTCCGCCGCCCACAGCCAGCAGCTGCTCCAAAAGTCCGCCGTAAGCGCCGGCCACATCGTCAAACAGGTCCCATGTCTTCACCCCGAGTGCTTCACGAAGATAAAATTGAGCCCAGGGATCCGGTGTCGCAAAGCGGGTCAGGTCCAGCAACCCTTCGTCCACGATGGCCAGCGTATAGGTCATCGGTCTGCCGGACGCTTCACTGATGGTAACCGTTGCGGACGATTCCGGTTCGAATGTTTCCGGCGTCCGAATCACAGGAGAAAGCCGTGTTTCCGGATCCACGACGCGGATGGGGATCACACCGTACATACGGATGGGCAGATCGTTGTCAGTCTCCAGATGCGGCTGCAGATAGGTGACGTGGGCAAACACATTGGGTGCCATCTCCGCGGTGGCCGTCAGTTCGAATCGGATGGGCTCGGTACCTCCGTCAATCCAGTCGGTCCGCAGCACCCGTCCGCCTTTTTCGATGCTGACCAATCCGCGTCCTTTTCGGCCCGCAGGAATGGTCAGCATAATGTTTTCGCCCGCCCGGTATTCGGTTTTATCCGAGGAGAAGCTCAACACCGTGGCCCCTCCCGGAATTTCCTTCTGGCCGCGCCCCGCCCAACCGGGCCAATCCACGTAAGCGATTTTTCCGGTGACATGATCTCCTTTTTCATCCGACACGCGCACCAGGTATCTGCCCCATTGGGGGTAGTTGATGCGGAACGTCCATTCGCCCGATCCGTTTCGGATGTCGACAGTGTCACGTTGGATGGCCTTAAACGATGTGGTGCCGACGTAATCGGCCAGATCCTCCTTGCCCTTTTCCCACCACCATCGCCATTTGAGCTTGTACACAGCGACCCTCACACGCCCTTCAGGAACGGGTTTTCCGGTGCTATCGAGCAACGCGATATGCACGGTGTGATCCGTGTCCGTCAACAGCATCCCACGGGCAGCGTCGCCCTTGGGCAGACGCACTCCGGCATAGCGTGAATAGGGATGGAACGGGACATTGAAGATATCCGTGCTGAAGGCGCCGGACGGTTCAAAGACCCGCGTATTAAATACGGCCGTGAGCATTCCGGGAGAGTCATTTTTCGCGGAGAGCATCGTTGAAAAGGACGCATCCCCCTTTTCGTCAAGGGTGCCGTCGAAGACGTCAAATCGCTCCTTTCGGTATCGGCGTACCGGGTCGTCGAAGGTATAGGTCTCATAGGCTGGAAAAACGGTTCTGCCGGTGCGCAGCTCCAACTCCATCTTTGCTTTGAGACTGTTTGCCGGAGCCCCATGCAGCCACTGGGAGTGAAGCCGCCCCGATATCGGACCGTCTCTCAACACCGGCGGGTCGTCGCCGAAGTCAAGACGGATCTTCAGACGGTTGGGGATGACCGTTTCGATCTTCAGCCGTTTTTCGAAACGGACCCCGCCCACCGTCACACGCCCGAGCCAGTTGCCGGTCGGGGCATCCTGGGACGTTACCGTGGTAAAATCGTAAAACCCGTTTAAGGACGTGGTCCGGGTCAACGTGCGCACGAGCTGCCCTTTCGGGTTGAGCAATTCAAAGTGCACCGGGTGGTTGGCGGGCAGGCGCTGTTCGGCGTCATCCAGGATAAAGGTGAGGTGGAGCGTATCGCCTGGTCGCCAGACGCCCCGTTCGCCGTAAAGAAATCCCTTCAGCCCTTTTTTCACTTCCGCCCCGGCCACATCGAAGTGGCTCAGGGAATTGGCCGATCCGTTGTCCAGCTTCAGAAAACCCCATTGCCCCGCGTACCGGGCAACGGCCAGAAACGGCACCGTATCGGCTTTGAGAGCGACCATGCCCCGGTCGTCGGTGATACCGCTTGCGAGAATTTCCTGCTGGTAGTTGAGCACGTCGACAGCCACACCGGCCAACGGCATGGCGCTGCGGATATCGGTAGCGACCACCAACGTTTCCGTCCCGTCACCCCGCTTGGCCAGCAGGCCGATATCGGAAATCATTACATTGCGCGCTGCGATCGTATCGTGACCGCCAATAGACATGTAATAGGCCGGGTGGCAGGGGTTTTCCCGGTTCCGATAAAAGTTTTCCCAGTTCTCGTAGCCGCCTGTTTCGGCATAGCTGTCCCAGTAACTGGTCTCGGTCTCGGCATCCTCATCGGTTGCCGGGACGGTCGCAAACAAGGCCGAACGATCTTCGGACCCGACGCACCCGAAATCCACATCCTGGTAAGTGAAGGAAAGAGACAACCGAAACATGCCGCCGGGAAACCGAGCCGCCAATTCGGTCAGATCCAGTCCGTGGCGTACCCAACGGTTTTTCATCTCCGGCTGCCAGTTCAAGTCGATGGTCCGTTTCCAAACCGTCCGGCCGACCCGTTTGATTTCGTTATCTTCATCAAGATTGTTGACCTGTAGAAACTGGGGCAGGTTATCCGTCGGAATTCGGATGGCGGACACCGTAAGGCGCCTGAGGTTTGCCGTTTCCACCGGGACGGTCAGGCCGTGGGATGTCGGTACAACGGTCGCCTTGCCGGCAAACCGCACCTGGGGCTTGACTTCGGTGAAGGCGACCTGCACGGTCCTGGTTTTACCGAGTCGCCGGCCCGAGCTGTTCCGAATATTTCCGCTCAGGGAGACGGAGACGTCTCCCCATTGCAATGTCGGCAGGTACACCGAAAGACGATTGCCGGAAATGTCGGTTCGGACGTCCTTTCCGTCTACGGTAACCAATCCGACCAGATTCTGCCGGCTGTCCAGTGGATCGGTCATCCGGATTTCAATCATGCTTTCCGCCGTCTGGACCGGACGCGCAAATAGCACGTCGAAGGTGTCCGCGGCCCGAAGCATCACTTTGTGTCGGCCTTTCTGCAACGCTCCGATGGGGCTTCCGTCCCATGCCAACACCAGGGCGCTATCCCGGTTGGTTCGCATCAGACCGTCGATTTCAAAGCGATGGGTTTTTTGGTCCGGGCTGTGTTGCCATTCGATGCCCAGGGGACGTGCGCCCATCATCACGTTGATGGTCTTCTCAACGCGATCGGCATCGGCAATGTCGGCGGTGACGAGCGTTCCACTGAAACGCTGCCGGCGCGGGTCTTTCGGATCGCTTGCACTCAGACCATCCATGGCGATCTCGATGCTTTGTTTGAGCACACTGAAGTTGAAGGTAAATGTCTCCGGCGGCTCGGTGACCTCCATCACATCGGTCAAGTCCAGAACGGCAGCGTATGTTTTCCCCGGAACAAGATCCCGATACGGCCGGAACTCGAGGGTACGGGAGTTTACCCACACGGCCTCTCCCGCAATGCCTGGTGTAAATGTAAAAGGGGATTTTCCGAGACGACGCGGAAACGCGGTGCCGGCGCCCGCTTCCATACGGAAGACGACCCGAACATCGACCGCTTTAGAGACAAACCCGGATGTATGAGCGATCACGGGTCCGGGTGTCGCATGAGCTGGGTGGTGCCATCCGTCAATGGCCATAGCCGACAGTGCAGTGACCACCACAATCACGATGAGCGGGCGCGTTCCTTTTCTGAAAATCATTGTCGTCTCCTTTGCGGCATTCGAAGTGAATGTTTTCAGACCCCTCACACCACTAAAATGAACATCGGACCAAAGATCCGATGCACGACTCCCGATAACGGGATCAAAGCCAGAAATATGAATGATATTATACCATAAGGTATCTGAAGGGGACTTTCCGTCGGTCGGGACGGGTTCTCCGCAGTCGATAAAATCGGGATCGGGGATATTCAGAAAATCCTTGACAGGGTGCTGTTTAGCGATTACAAACAAGTTATTGCTTAAACACTTAATTTAAAAGTTACCGGATAACACATGGAACCCGCCGAAGTCTTCAAAGTCTTGAGCGTCGACACACGGATCAAAATCATCGAGCTTCTGAAAGCCCGGGGACCCATGGGAGCCAAGGATATTTCGGCAGACATAGGGATTACCACAGCGGCCGTCTCACAGCACCTCAAGATATTGAAACAGGCGGGGTTGGTCAGAAGTGAGAGAAAAGGGTACTGGATACCCTATTCCATAGACGAGGAGGCCATGGGGAACTGCCGGCAGCTGTTAACCGAGGTGTGTACTTGTGGATGCAAAGAATCGGGGAAGTTCGGAGAATGTGATCCGGAAATGTCGAACCTGGAATCCCTGAAGAAGTATGAGGAGGAGCTCAGAAATGAACTCCGCATCGTGCAGGAGAGATTGAAAGAGCTGGAATGATCGCTCCGCAAGGTGAGGGAGGAAAATTTTTTATTCAACAATTTAAGTTATTGTATAACTACTTAAAAATAAAGGGGGTGATCGACGTGGCAGAGAAAAAGGGTGACTGCGGTTGTGGCTGCATCGGGGAGAAGCAATCAAAAGAAAAAACGGCCAAAAGCAAGAAGAAGACCAAGAAATCCAAGTAGGTTGAACGAGGTACCATTATCAAAGGGGACAGTAGCGAAATAAAAACGTCTGTCCCCTTTGGTCTTTTCCAACCCATTTCGAAACGGAATGAGACCATTATACCCCCTCCCTTTGAATCCATCTGGTTCGACTCCGCTCACCACGAGCCCAAAGGGGAGGGAAATAACGGGGGGTGACAGAATGGCCAATTTCCGCAACCTTAGTATTGTTTATAGGTCCGGAAATTATCAGGACATGCCCGTTACTTTTTGGGCGCAAATGTGGGGGTGAAATTTTTCAGGAGCTATGACGGCAGTAGATGTCGATTGTTTTGCCATCGACAGCCACCAGCACGTTCTCATTCTGCACGGCCAAATTCTGGCCGGTTTTCCAGTGCTTCAGCTCTCCTTGTATCATGTGGATCACACGTTGCGGAATGACCAACGGATTCAATTTCAGTCGGATAGGATGCGGCATGTCGGCATAGCCGTTATTGATGATCACCAGGGTGACGTCATCGGTGGCGATGCGCAAGAAGGCATACACCAGGTCGTCCGACCAGAGCGTGATGGTCGTGCCGTACTTCAGAGCGGCATTGCGTTTGCGCAGATGAATCAGATCCCGGGTCCACTCGAAGATTTCGCGCTCCTTGTGGAATTGGGGCAGCGGATGGTTGTCGTTTCCGATCACGTGCCACGGGAAATCCCGGCGCAGGTCGCTGTCATCTCCGCCGGACTTCCATCCTTCGAGTCCGACTTCGGTGCCGTAGTAAATTTGCGGTACGCCGCGCATGGTAAAAAGGGCGCCGAGGCAAAGCTTGGTCACCTTGACGGCCCACTCCAACCCGAGACCTTCTCCGGGGTGTTTTGTCCTGGCATGGCTCATGATGCGGCGTTCCAGATCGTGGTTGTCGAGCAATGTGACGAGTTTGTTGGCGTTGCGGTATCCGCCCTTGATCGGGTTATCATTGACAAGCACGCCGGGCGGCTCGTTATCGTTCAGCCGTGGGCGCGCGATCCAATCGCGAAGACTCTCATCAAATATGAGCGTCTCGCGCAGGGCCGTGCACAGGTGGAAATCGAAAATCGAATCGAAGTCGTGGTAATTCTGGTACTGCAGCAGTTTGCCGATGTCCTCCTTGCCTTCAAAGAGAACCTCTCCTATCAGACTCACATCCGGGTACTGCCCACGGATCTGGGACTTGAAATAGTGCCAGAATTTGGGCTCGACATGTTTGACGGTATCCATGCGGATGTTGGTGACATTTCCCCTGGCGATCCACTCTTCGATGTTGTTGATAAAGTAATCGATAACTTCAGGGTTATCATGATTGAAGTCCGGCAGCCCGGCCAGCTCACCCTCGATGTCGCCGGATCCACCAATGTTGAACCAGGCTGGATCAAACTGCTCCCGCGCCCCGTATCCGGCATGATTGACGATCATATCCAGGACGACCTTCATGCCTCTGGCTTCGCAAACGTCCACGAATCTTCCAAAGGTGCTCACATCCGTCGCGTCGGGCAATTGGGAACCATCGAGCAAACGCCGATCCATCCGATCGAACGTGCGCGGCCAATAATAGTGATAGGGCTCTGTTGTGTCTATCCGTTCAATGTTCTCGTACACCGGCGTCACCCAGATCGTTGTCACACCCAGCTCGAGAAGATAGTCGAGCTTCTCGATGATCCCGTCGAGGGTGCCGCCATGGATGCTCCTGTCGGATATATCCAGCGTCCGTTTGTTGTTGCCAAAGAAACGATCCGTTACGATGAAATAGATGATGTCGTCCTGGGTCACTTGCTTTTCCATGATTTCTCCGATTGGCCGTTTCATCTGTCAGGGGTGTGAACCATTTAAACAGAGCACATTAATTTAAGATTCTAGTGCTGTCATTCCTAAAGTAAAGATTAGCTGATATAATGCCCGGGTCGGAACAACTAATGCTGACACAGTGTGGACCGTTACAATTGCCTTTCTTCCGAACAGGAATGGAAAATGGATGAACAGGCGCCCTTTCGGCAGATCGCACCGGACCAGTTGGAGATTCGTGAAGGTGGCGGTTGTCTCTGTCTATTCGGATTGCCCTTCCTCGCTGCCGGGATCTTTGTTTTCCTAATCGGCACCCGAATCGTTCCGGTCGATAATCCCCAGGATGTTCCGGAATGGGGCTGGCCACTGATCGTTCTGATGGGGCTGGTCTTTACCGGTGTCGGGGCCGGCCTGGTGTTTGGGCGGCGCTGGATCTTGATCGACAAAACCCTCGGTAAGATTTCCAAACGATGGGGGCTTTTGGTCCCGTTTAAACGTCAGGACCATTACCTTCACGAATACGACGCCGTGCTCATTCGCTTTGATGCCGGGGATTCCGAAACATCGGACCATTTTCCGGTCTTTCTGAGAGGCAAGCACGGTGCCGACGATCTGCCCCTGACCAACCCGTTGACGTATGGTGAATCGCGGCGGGGAGCGGCGCAGCTGGCCCGTCTTCTAAGAATCCCCCTTGTTGATTCAACCACAGACCATGACACAGTGATTCAAACCGAGGATGTCGGCGATACTTTCCGGGAACGTCTTGAAACCGCCAACGACCCCTTGGAAAGAGTCCCCAAACCCCTGAAGCTGAAAAGCCATATCGAGAACCGGGAAGGCTCCGTCCAGATAGATATCCCGGGGCCCGGATTCCGGCCGGCAAGCCTGTTGGGGATCATTATTCCTGCCGCTATATTGCTCTTGGTGGTGCCCCATCTAAGTGAATTTTTCAGGGAAACAGACACGCCCAGGTACGTCCGACTCTTTTTTCTCGGCTTTGCCGTATTCCTGTTTGGTGTCATTCCCGTTTTCAGCGCTGTGAAAGGCATTATCCACGCCATCCGAAGCAGGACCCGGGTCACCGCTTCTTCTGCCGAGATCGTTATTCAGGAGCAGGGGGCATTCCGCACTGAAGAGACCCGGATGTCCAGTGAAGACATCTTCGGCCTCGATTTCGGAACTGTCGATTCTACGCTGGCCTCTGCCAAAGCGAAGAGCCATGAGCGGTACGGCGGAGCCACTGGTGGTCCGGGTCCAGGCGGGTCCCGGTTCTCTTCAAAGTGGCTGAAATGGATCGCCAGGATGGCTAAATCCAAAGGGATCATAGTGAAATCCGAAAGAGGGTTTTTCACCTTCGGTGCAGGCCTCCCTGACGATGAAGTCCGCTACCTGTATTCACTTGTCAAAGCCGTCATAAGTGGTAACGTTGTATCGCAGTCAGCTTAAGTTAAGAATAATACCATTTCGGATCACAATTTACATGATGCAGGAGAAAACAATGTCATCAAAAAAGGCGAATTGCCTGAGGTTAGCGTTCGGCATTATTTTTTTGTTTGCATATGCAGGCGTCGGACATGCCGATTCGGAAACCATCGACCTGACCTACAGGACGGCAGGCATCGAACCGGCAACCTGCTCTAAAAGCGTTGCGATCATCACGTTCCAAGATAATCGGACAGAGTCTGGGATTGGAGAAAGTGGAAAGGGGAAAAAATTTCAGAGCAGTCCTCCGGTCAGCGAATGGATTACCCGTGCCCTATATGATGAACTTAAAAGTGTCGGATGCCGTGTCGAGTACCACGATACGGCAGGGGAGTTCGGTACCGATGTCATCATGACCGGCGCCGTGGAACAGGCCTATATCAAACAGGATTCATGGACGAAGTATAACGTCAACATGCGCCTGCAGATTTTCATTACGGTGGGCAACAAAAAGATCACGAAAACCTACCACAGTACCATGACAAAACGAACCGCTCCAGCCTTTAGTTTCAACAGCAATGTGGCCACTGAATCATTACAGGATGTAATGAGAGAGGCTGTTCCCGCTCTGCAGAGCATACTGGAATAAGGTGGATCCTATCCCGCTAGGCGTGTTTTTGTGCGGTAACAAAGGCGCGCACCGAGCGTGAGATATCTTCTGCCGTCGTCGCCCATGAGCAGACACTGACCCGGATGACCGATTGGTCACCCCAGGTGGCGCCGCCCACCCAGCACTCACCAGAATGTTGGATATGGCTTAATGTTCGGTTTGTGATCTCATCCGATTCACAGGCGACCAGGACCTGATTGAACACCACATCATTAAGAATCCGGAAACCTTCGGCTTCTAACTCACGGGCTATTTGAACAGCTCTTTCATGGAGGCCGAATACCAACTCGTCCACACCGTTTCTGCCCAGGTATTTCAATGCCGCCCAAAGCTCTATGACCCGGGCGCGTCTCGACATCTCCGGCGTGTACAGCATGCCATCCCGGTCTTCGCTGAATGAAAGATAGGAACCGGAGGCCTGCAGTGCCTGGACCAGGGCTTCCTTGTCCTTGCAGAGTACAATCCCGTTGTCGTACGGAGTATTGAGCGTCTTGTGTCCGTCGACCGACCAGGAATTGGCTTTTTCGATGCCCTGCGTCAGGTTCTTCAGCCGTTCCGATCCTGCCACCCACAATCCAAACGCTCCATCTATATGCACCCATGCATTCGCCCTGTTGGCCAGGGCACAAACTTCATCAAATGGATCGAAAGCGCCGGTACCCACATGTCCTGCCTGCAGGATCAGGATGGTACGTTCATCGAGCACGGGTATCCGGGATGGCATAATTCTGCCCTGGGTATCGGTGTCCACCCATTCGATGTTGTCGGTTCCAAAACCCAGCAGGGCGATCGCCTTGAGAACCGCACTGTGAATTTCACGGCTGGTTACGATCCTCACCTTTGGGGCGGCCCGGAGCCCTTTTTTGTTCACTTCCCAATCACTTTTGATGAGCGCGCGATACCTTGCCGCCGCCAATCCGCAGAAGATGGCCGATGATGAGCCGCTCACAAAACCGGCGACAACATCGTCCGAAAAACCAAACAGATCCCTTAGCCAGCCTTCGGTGATCTCCTCCAACTTTGACGCCAGTGGAGACATGGCATAAAGTGCCGTATTCTGATCCCAGACGTCGGCCAACCATCGGGCGGACAATGATACTGGAAGAATTCCGCCGGTGACAAATCCAAAATACCGTCCGCCTGTTTGTGAAACGGTTGCGGGGGATCCATATTGATGCAGCTGCGCTAAAATTTCTGACGCATCTCCTTCGCCGGCTGGCAGATCCTCCATGAATTGATCTAAATCTTTGATTGCCTCACCGGTTGGAAAAACATTCCTTTCAAATGCCCTACCTGCATAGTCGAACGCATAGCTTTGGACTTGCCTAAAAAGCTCCTTCTGTTTCATATCCAGAAACATCTTTGCTCTCAAATTCTTACCCATGATTCTTCCCTTATTTCGGCAGATCGGACCTTAGGCGTCATTTGTTGAGAACGCCTTATTAAAGTTTGAACGTGTTCGGCGGGCAATTAAAGGATAGATGCATGTCTGATTTCACTTCCCTCCTGCCAGGTCGATAAATGTGCCTGTGACATAGGACGCCTCATCCGACACCAACCACATGATCGCATTGGCGACTTCCTCCGGGCGTCCCCCTCGCTTCAAGGGAATGGCATCTTTTATCCGATCGACGCGATCAGGTTCGCCCCCACTGGCATGAATGTCGGTATAGATAAACGCCGGTCGCACGGCATTGACGCGAATGCCTTCGGCAGCAACTTCCTGCGATAACCCAATGGTAAAAGAATCAATGGCTCCTTTGGAGGCCGCGTAATCCACATATTCACCGGCCGATCCCAGTCGGGACGCCGCAGACGATACGTTGACAATGGCCCCACCGTTTCCGCCTTTTTTGCTCGACATGCGCTTGACGGCCTCCCTTGCGCATAAAATACAACCAACGCTATTTACAGCGAAAATCCGATGTATACGGGCCGCGTCCATATTTTCGACGTGCATTTGTGTCTTGAGGATTCCCGCATTGTTGACCAGTGCAGTAAGAGGCCCTAGATGGGTATCCACTGTTTTAAACAACCTCACTACATCGGCTTCCAGGGAGATATCAGCCGCTACGGCGACGGCCTGCCCGCCTTTCGATTGGATGTCATCGACGATGGCATCGGCGGCGGTCTGGTTTTTCCGAAAGTTCACACAGACGGCGTAGCCGCGGGCGGCGGCAAGTCTTGCCGTGGCGGCCCCGATGCCGCGACTCGCTCCGGTTATGACGATTACCTGGTTCATTTTCCGGTCTCCTGATCAATAGGCTCCAACACGAACAGAATGTGCGGTCCCACACCCTCAATTGCGAGTTCGCGATGCAGCTCAAACCTGCAACTGCGGAAAAGATTTTGTGCGCTCTGATTCTCGGCATGGACAACGGAGACGATCCGGTCCAGCCGGCACTTATTAAACGCATATTCAAGAAGGCTGGACACAGATTCGGCACCGTAGCCCTTACCCCAAAATTCGGGGGCCAGACCCACTGTGACTTCAATTTCGTTCGCTATATCCGGCGGCAGTTTCTCCAGACCGCAGTAGCCGATAACCCTGTTCGCGCGAGCCTCTACTACGGCAAAAACGCCCAGCGGCGCAACTTCCGGGTAGGTCGTCACATGGTTCAGCAGCCATTCGCTGCTCTGCTCGATGGAGAAGGGCTCAGATCCCGAATACGCCATGGTCGCCGGGTCACTCAGAAAATGGTGGATGTCAGGCAAATCATCGATACGGAATTTCCGAATCAGTAGATTGTTAGTTTCGATCATGTTCGGCCTTGAGTGTCAATTCGAAGCGGAAGTGAATGCACGACCTGTTGCAGCTGGCTGATCACCGGTCGCTATGCCTCGATCATGGTGCCGGTGTTCACAAAGTGAACCAATGCTCTCTCAAGGGAGCTGAGGCGGAGACGATGCTCTTCATCGGTGTATTCTGCCAGAAAACGGTTTCCCTCCCGGGTGAGGCCCGTAAATGTGTGGCGCCAGAGGAGGTGGGTTTCCGCCGCATCCGTCGGCTTCAGGAATATTTCGAGGTTCCACACATGAGATTCAGACGTGAATACGGTGTACTGGATTTCTTTTGGAGGGTCGTACTTCGTAACGACCCATGTCATATGTCCCCTGTCGGGAAAGTCTGTTTCAAATACACATCCAGCCTCAGCCCTGCCCGACTTGGAATATACAATGTTACAACTCCAGTATGGCACCCATTCGTGTTCCCGCACCGGACACAGAAGAGGGAACACCTGCTCGCACGAACCGGTTACCTGCATTTCATAGTTCTTCGTCAAGCGTGCTGCTGTAAAGGTCATATTGCTTACCTCAGAGTGAAATTTTAGCCCGCTACCATAAAGACGGATCTGCCTTTCGTTCTATGAGCGACATCGTCGCGTCTCATAAAATCGTGCAACGATATTATTGGATCACTCCGCCAGATCAATCCACTTGCCATTCGTCATGGGTTCAAGATCGTCCGGCGTCAGTTCGAAAAGCGCGTACGGCGTGCCGGCCGCCGCCCAGATCGCGTCATACTGATTCAGGTCCGGATCCAATATGGTTTCCAGTGGCTCGTTGTGGCCTGCCGGGGGTACGCCGCCAATGGCATATCCGACGTTTTCTTTCACAAAATTTCCATCCGCGCGACCGAGTTTCAGGCCTGTCGCTGCTTTGATTTTGGCCAAACTCACCCGATTGGCGCCGGATGCGATGACAAGAATCGGACGTTTCGTTTTCTTTTCCTTGAACACCAGGGACTTCGCTATCTGCCCCACCATACATCCGACGCTATCCGCGGCCTCCTGCGCGGTCCGGGTTGAACTGGACAGTTCCTTCACCTCAAATGAGAAACCCCTGGCATGGAGGAATTCCTGCACGCGATGGGCACTCTCTTTGAGCTTGGATGGCATGATTGGATCTCCGTCTGAATCGTTCTTGCGAGCGTTGTATAAATTGGTCTTTTCTAAAAAAGCCGGAGCAGAGGGGTCAAGGATTCATCCTTCGACGCGCTGCGCTTGCTCCCTTCGGCTGCGCTCAGGACAAGCAGGACAAGCGGGTCAAGGTTTCAAGGGTTCTTTCTCTAAAGCGTTTATCAGCACCAAGTGATCCACCCTTAACTCAAGATATCCTGAATCGAGTCAAAAAACTCCCCTGAAGCGATGTCTGTTTTCACGGCGGCTTTTAAGCGTTTGCCGCATGGCTCAGAGCAGACCAAAAACATGCCATCGTGGCCGTCAGCTTTAGCCTCCGATCCTTCGGGTGTAACCAACATGCAGACAGACTTGTCTTCGGGACCCAGACTGATTTCAATGCAGTGGGCTTGATAATCGGCCAGATCAATTTTCGGCTTGAGCGTTGCGCCGATACCAAAGGCGTCCGTATAATCGCTGATGTGGTTTTGGCACCAGGTACATTTGCTTAGCGCATCCTGATCCGGGATGATGCTGAATTCCATAATCTCCTCCATTACTTGAGTAGAATGTTTTTGGCCCTAACCTTGCTGGCCTGATACCGGTCCGACATTTCCGCGTATATTCTTTTGATCCGGCCGACACGGTCACGGAACCCGGCCCTGGTTTCCGCATCGCAATTATTTATCAAGTCCATAACGCCGTAGGCTGTCCAATAGCTGTTTTACCTGGCATATCCACCGGGGTCGTGTTTGAAGACCTCCTTTAATATTCTGAGGTTTGGTTTCATGTTATCGCTTAAAACATCGGAACATGAATGGGACGCAAGGCCTGTCATTCGATTATATAATACCGGTTTCGTGCTTCAGTCTTCGGCATGCCGTTAAAATGCCACCATTCAAAACTGAGCGGTATGAATCCGGCACTAATCATCGTATCTGCCAACAATTGACGGTGCTTTTTCTGCTGATTCGTCAGTTTAACCCCGGCTCGCTTTTTGGCATACAGCCAATACAACGCCAGGGTGCTTTTGCGGAACGGACTGAACCCCATGTCAAGCTCTTTGCCGGTATCGTCGACAATGGTGATGTCCACGGCCACCCCATAATTATGCATGGAGCCTTTATCGGGATTTGCGACGAATTTTTCGTATTTGGTCCCTTTCATTTTCTCATACATCAACCTCGAGACACTTCGTGGCCGTGCTGCATCCAATATGAGCAGGGAATGGCCTTTGTGGGTCGCATTCAAGATTTTTTGAGCCTGTGAAAGCTTGATCGCGACGGCCTTCTGCAGGTACGCTTTCGTCAATCCGTTGTAAAAATCCTCCCGGAAATAGTTTTTGTTGGGATCGGAGTTCACAAGGTCAACTTGAATCGTGCTGTCAATGGCCTGGACATTCACAAGCCCTGCCTCGATAAATTTTTTTTCAACGTTATTTGCTGGAGAGATGGCGCCACCGTGTGAAATAGATAAGAATACAACGATAAGACACGTAGGAACAACGTTCTTCATTAAACGTAACCAGCCCTTCCGCACAGTGCTATTCTCTTTTTAGAAGGTCATTATCTTTATAGAAAAAATCGATTATTGCCGATTTTTTCGGCAACAGTCGACGTTTCTCCACATCGAACCTGCGGTTTACCGACATCAAATCAATGCACGCGTGCCATCCGGACGGCAGACGCAAGCAACTGTCGTTGGCGGTCAATAGGATCTTGTTTTTGTCCACTTTCTGCACGGTCTGGTCCCAACGATCACCGATACGGGATTCCTCCGGAGTCGTGAATCGACGATCCGAGATCTGAATGTACCTGATATACACCGCCCTGTCGTCATAATCGTCACTGTACGGATAGGCGCTGCAATCGTCCGACAAATTCTCCTCGCAGGCAATACCCACGATGAACGCCATATCCTCGACTCGCACCCTGTAGCCGGGAATAATGATGTTTCCGCCTTCCGGCAAAGAAACAACAACGCCCGGCTCGCCCCCGGGTTTAAATGACATGCCGATGGTCGGCTGTTTTTGAAAGCGGATTTCCGGTATCTCCGAATTGACCATCATGTTGTCTACGGCCAGGGCATTTAATGGAAGGGCGACCATCAACAGCCAGAATATTCGCATCGTCATCACTCCGTGTTCTTCTCTAAAGGAATGCGTTTTCCATTATGCCGGCACATGCCGGCATTCAGAAGTGTCGCCTGACAAAGGCCTGTATTCGGGATCCTGTCCGGTATGACACGCATTGGGGTGAAAAACTCCCCAGGCTTCCGAATTTGTTGGAAAAACAGGCCTAAGGTGTCAAGAGATCAGCGGTTCTCCTGTGTGTTATCCGGAAAGTTTCCATTTACAGCGTTATCGATGTTTCGTTTTCGCTTTGCCTCGTCGGTTCCGTATAAGCCTGAGATTTTGCTTTATCCGCTGTCCGATTTTTGGGCAACCAGGTGGATCACATTCCCTGGGTTGCAGATCCAAAATCCCGCGAATCCCTCGGGCAGCGGTTCGATTTCGTCCCGACGAACGATATCCTTTTTATTCAGGTGTTCGGCAGCCTCCTCGATATCGTCTGCGACGATCTCCAGCCAGATCTCCGCCTGGCTGAGATGATCCACCCGATCCAACCAGAGGTTCTGGGCCCCAAACTCGACGATGACACTGGCTTCATGGTTTTCGGCAATGGGTAATCTCAGGATGTCTCTGTAAAATGCCACTGTCTGTTCAAACACGTGCGGAGGCAGTTTCATCGCGATGTTTTTACCTCCCGTGGATTCCGGTTGTGGGTGAGCACTCATCGTTTTTCTCCATTCGGTAGGCCGGTGACTCTTTTGCCGGTTAGATCTCTTGAAGTATCCGGATCAGGGTTTTTTCAGATGTAATCAAATCTTTTCTTGGATTTGATCCGTTTTCCATATTGTCGAATCCAGTTCAATTCTTCCGGCGTCAAAATCCCCTGCTGCATCGCTCTAAAATTCATCATCAGTTGCTCCCTGTTTTTCGGTCCGGTCAGCACCAAGTGAATATGAGGATTTGACAAAACGAATCTATAGCAGAGTCCAGGCGTCAGGGGAGGGATCTTCGCCTCTTCGTTGCTGCCCGGCCATGGAGCCGTTTCTATCCCTTTCACGGGGGTTATCAACTGCTGCCAGGCCAATGCCGTATAACTGACAACCGCAGGGTTCCGTTTTCTTAAATACGGGAAGATATCCTCCTCCGCTCCAGTGTGCTTGGCATTATAGCGGATCATAAGCAGATCGATCTCTGAATCGAGGGCTAGCTGACCAGCCCGTTGTCTGTCGTGAATGCTGGTGCCCACAGCCTTGATCTTACCTTCCTGCTTAAGTTTCAACAATGCATCGACAACACCCTGACTGTAAATGGAGGTCCGTCCAAGCCACCCGAGTATGAATATATCCAAATAATCGGTATTTAATTTACGCAGGGCGTTTTCAATACTCCGGCGTACCTGCCGGCCGAAGAAGCCCCAGCCAAGGAGCGCCACTACATTTTTCTCTCTGTTTTTTCTGATTACTTCCTTAATCCCTTCGGTAACTTTTTTAAAACTGACGCCCCAGACCCAGTAATTGGCACCCCGTTCTGCAGCCCATTCGATATCAGAAGAAACTATCCCATAATTGCCGGCAATACCCATTCTGAATACCCGCTTCTCAATCACAGGTAACATCCTGAAGGAAAAATCACTTTGAATCCTGTCGTGTTCCGTGGTCATTGAAGTCCTCGATTAATGGCCTGAATATTCGAAATCCCACGTTTGGTGCCGTCGAATGCCCCAAGTCAGCCGGGCGTTTTGGGAGTCGGCTGATTTAGCCATGTTCGGGGAGATTTGCAATACGCGATGATAAACGTATCATTTTCAAAATCTCAGTGATAAGCAGCTGAGCCCACCATCGACTTTGCGAAATTCTGATGTATCGATGACAACCGTCTCCCATCCGGCAGATTCTATCAGGGCCTTTGTCTTGGGAAAACCATGAGGTACCAGCACTCTTTCGTTTATCCACACCGAATTGGCCGCGTAAGCTTCATCACTGCTGACTTCTAATTGTTCGAACAATCGGAATTTTGGTTCCTTGCGAAATTCTTTGGTTATTAACAAGCAATTATTTTCGATATAGCTCGACCCGGTCTTAAGGTGAAGCGCTTCATTTATATTAATTGTGATGCCATTCATTCCATAGTGCCGCAGGATTCTACGCATCTGATTGGCACCCGCTTCATTGGTGCGGCCCGACAGGCCGATATAAAAATCATTCCCAACCATCATGATATCACCAGCTTCAACGGTACCCGGTGGTTTGATCGTTTCAACCCTTTTATAACAATCAGCAATGGTATCTCGTATAATGGCGACTTCACCCTTTCTCGATTCCGCGCCGGGGTTTGTGAGAACAGCACAATGGGGTGTCAGGAGAGCGGTGTCTTCAACAAAAGCAGAATCGGGATATCGTTCATCTGCGGGCAACACGGTGACTTCAAGGCCACAGTATTTCAAGGCCTTGATGTATTCATGATGTTGTTCCAAAGCCTTGTTGTAGTCCGGTTTTTCCAAATTGGATGATGTTAATCCTTTGTTCATATTCCGACACGGCGTGCGTACAATAGCCTTGGTAAATTTCATTTCTGATGCGGTTTTATTTACCATAACGAAAAAATAATCCTACTCATTATTTTCAATCATCCCAACGCCTGCAAATAAGCCGCGTGCCAAATGCATTCCGAATCTGCACGCATTTTACGGAAAACCGCCCAGTTTCCACAGAATTTGTAGGGCGATCCGAAGCGGCTTTTACGGGCTATTATTCCCTTCATACCCGCCCGGGTGTCAACATCTCGAATCGTCTTTCACCTATGGCGGTCCGTGATCTTATCAACGACGAGAAAGGCCCGGCTTATATCAAAAACCGATGTCCCAGGTTTCTGATAATGGGCCGGGCCGAATATTCTAAATGCGGATTCGGTTCTGAACCGAGCCGTTCCCTATCCGTTTATATTTTTTATCAGGTCGGTTGCCTCTGCTTCCGTTCGTACCACAAACATATCATAAGGTCTGTTATCGACGCCAAAGAGATTTTGAAACATGCGGGCAACGCCGTAGTGGATGTCATCTTCGCCGATAAATATCGTACATCTAATGTTCTTCTTGACTTTCATTTCCTCGTATCGTCCGGGAATTTGTAGTGCGTCGTTCGATGAAAAAAGGTAGTTTTCCACGTTATCGAAATAAACGACCTCGATTACCCCCGAATGGATCTCAATATCTTTCGCCACCTTCATGAAGTAGCTGACGATATCGTCGATTATAAGGTCGCCATAGGGACAGGCGTGAATAATGCGCAATTCCGGGTCATATTCGTATTTTACCGGCAAATCGGGCTCCCCTGGCGTCTTTGTGTCTTGGCGAGAAATATTGGGTTCGTTACTTCATTTTCTAGCAAGCAAACCTTGGGCCAAATTAAAAACATTGAGATTACGGATAGATAGAAAGAAGCATACATCCAGAGTGCACATTTTGTTGTGCACTATGCACAGTAAATTGTGCAGTCGACGGACGGAATTTTAAACCAACATTTCTGCAAACGGAACATACTGATGACCACCACTATAATAGCTCATTGTGTTGCCCTGATTTCCATGGCGAGATGTTCCGGTGGGAAGACGACCACATTTTCGTCGTGGCCTTTTTCAAAATAATTGACATCGCTGGTGCCCCATGGCGGTATAATGACCCGTGGCATAATGCGGGCCTGGACCCACATGCCCGGTTCTCCTGTTCGGCTGAGAAGGAGGGTCATGTTCAGATTGTCCAGATTCAGGCGATGGAAGCAGGACAGGGTCCGGACGAGCCCCTTCAGAAACGATGCCCACACACTGTTTTCGACGTCATCGATGGATTTTAACTCCCGAAAGAGCACCAGTACTTCTCCAAAGATGCCTCCCGGGCTGAAGCTTGCCAGAAACTCTACCTTGCCCTCGGAAAACATGTACCGCTCTTTTGCCCTCTTCTCAAATTCGAGCAGGCTGGCCCAGAAACTGGTATGGTTCCGCTTCTGAAAGGCGGCGCTTTCTGAAATGAGATGCTGTTGAAACGTCGTTGGCTCCGGGTAGGCCACCACCTGAAAATGTGGATGAAAGAGGCTCCCTCCGGCGGTCGGCATATAATTCCAGTTGATCGAGTAGTCGGTGATGGCCGGATCATAGGCGTAGAGCGCGTCGAACCATTTCAGGCTGGCTTCCAGGGGATCGGCAAGCACGTCGGTGGTGAGCCGGTCCATGGGGATGTAATGATCCGGGGCGAAAATCGCCACGCCACAGAAACTGCAGTAGGGGAACGCGTTCGGGATAACCACTGATTTCCCATGGCGAAGGCGGCCGCCGGCAATGATCTCATCCGGAAACATCGGAGTCCTTGTCTCGATGCGTTCCGGGCAGAACGGGCAACTATTCTTTGCTTCTGCGATGAGAGCCAGGGGATGGGAAGGCTCGGGGACCTTTAATCGAAACGGCAGAATACGGGACACGCGCCCTGTGAACCGGTCGGTGCGAACTTCAATGGGCACCGTTTTTTCGTTGAAGCCGTCGTTAAAATCCCGAATCCGGGTTGCGGAACGCTGCGTAATGAAAATGTCTTTCATCGCATCACCCATCCCTATAAGTGATTAACGCTCGGGTTGAAAATTTGTTTCAATTGAATCTGTGGGAGTTTCCCTGATCTGAATCCGTGACGTTTTCAAAATTTTCGGGAAAAAGAAGAGTTCAAACCTTGCCCCCTCTCCTTGCCTCTCCCACCAGGGGAGAGGAATTTGGCAGAGTAGCCGCGGAGAGCCCCTTTGTGCATAGCCGTGTTACCGGGCAAAGCTAGGACGCAATAGATTCACAAGGAAGATCACAACAAGCATGAAGAAAAATATTTGTAAAATCGCAAGGCGATTTTACTTGTAGATACGCGGCACGCGGGCCATGATGGACGACACCACTTCATAATTGATGGTGCCCTGTTCCGCAGCGATGTCATCCGCGAGAATTGCCTCGTTTTGTTGCCGGCCGATGATGACGACTTCGTCCCCCACCTGAACTTCCGGAATATGGCCGACGTCCAACATGGTTTGATCCATGCAGACACGCCCGGCAATCGGTGCTTTGCGTCCACGGACCAGCATATTCCCCCGATTGGACAGCAGTCGACTGTAGCCGTCGGCATAACCTACGGCTACGGTGGCGATGATGGTCGGCGCCGGTGCTTCCCAGGTGGCTCCGTAACTGACCTTGAAGCCGGCATCGACGGGCTTCACATGAACAATTTGTGCTTTGAGGGTCATGGCCGGTATCAGTCGGAGGTTGGTAAGATCCACCGCGGCAGATGGCGGCAGGCCGTAAAGGGAGATGCCGGGACGCACCATGTCAAAATGCGCGTCCGGCAGTTCGATGATGGCCGCGCTGTTGGCGGCGTGGCAAACGGGGAACTTTAGACCGGCCTGTTGAAGATCCGTTAAAAACGTGTTGAACTCGTCAAGCTGATACCGGGCATAGGATTTATCCGCACTGTCTGCCGTGGCAAAGTGGGTGTAGATCCCTTCAATTTCCAGCCCCGGCAGCCGTGAGATTTCCAGCACTTCCTGGACTGCGGGTAACTTCTGATGTTTCGGGCGGCGGGAATCCGGCAATATGCCCAGGCGTCCCATTCCGGTATCCACTTTCAGATGGATGCGGATCGTTTCACCCCTGGAGTCGGCCGATTCAGAGTATGCCATTGCAGAGGGCAGATCATAGAGCGTGGCGGTCAGGTCATGGGCTGCGAGCCGAGGGGCCAGTGACGGGGGCGTGCGACCGAATATAAGGATTGGGACCTCAAAACCGGCATCCCGAAGGGCAAGAGCCTCCCCGATGCGGGCGACCCCGAGACAATCGGCGCCGTTTGCCAGTGCCGTGCGTGCAACGGCCTCGGACCCATGCCCGTAAGCGTTGGCCTTGACCACCGCCATGATACGAGCGTTGGCACGGGTTATCCGGCGGAGTTCCCGAACGTTGCTGGCAATGGCATCGAGGTCTATTTCTGCCCAGATCGTAGGTTCCATGATGACATGTTCGGACTTGGTGTGCCGGGTAAAGTTACTTCAGTGCCGCATCGATGGACGTGTATTTGAGTCCAAACGCATCCACTTGTAAACGGTTTCCCCCGACACATGTCGACCTTCGCCATATATCGGATAATGTTCGGAAAAACAATATCAAACCCCGTACCATATGGGCGGTACAACGCTTCCGGTGAGACCCCGGCCGCCAGGATGCGGTTATCATGATGCCGGCAGATGGTGCGTCAACGCGCCGTTCCCCCAATCCAGGGAGAAAATTCATACGGACAACAATAACAGTTTTTAGCTATCATTAGACGGTTATCTGTCTCGTATTGAAATTGAATTCGATGCGCCTATGTTATTTCCATACAAAAAACAAAACAACAAATTGAAAACATATTGGAGGTGCATCATGGCTGGCACTCAAAATTACATTGAAACCGACGCTGAAAGAGAAGAAGGACATGTGGACACTCGCAGCCGGAACTTTGAGTGTGAAAATGCGGACCCGTCCTTGGGTTGTAACATGGGAATCGACGTCCAAGGGTAGTGAAAATTTGCTGACCTATTCTCACTTATAAAAAATATGAGGTGATATCATGGCGAACACACAAGATTACTTTGAGACCGACCAGGAAAGAGACGAAGGACACGTAGATACCCGAAGCCGGAACTTTGAGTGTGACAATCCGGACCCCGCCCTGGGTTGCAATATGGGAATTGATGTACAGGGTTAATGCTGGAGTCCGATCTCCAATGTAATTGCAGACTACTTAAATCCGATCAACCAGATATGAGGTGATATCATGGCGAATAATCAAGATTACGTCGAGACCGACCAGGAAAGAGAAGAGGGGCATGCGGACACTCGGGAAAAGAATCAGGAATGTGAAACTCCAGATCCCGCCCTTGGCTGTGACCTTGGCATCGATGTTCAAGGCTAAATTAAAGGTCGTGAAATCTTTTCAGTAAGCTGAAATTTCGACCTCTACCTGCTACTATAGCTCTACTGAACAGACTCTATGCGGAATTGCCAACGGAACCTGTTTCTCTGAAAAGATTTCACATATCATAGAAAAGGCAATGCCTGTTCCGGCATTGCCTTTTCTATTAGGATTGAGCCTTCTCGTCCAGTACAGAGATTGAGTCTGAGGGGAGGCTTTTAAACAACTTCTATGTGGGAGCACCGGTATAGGTCTTCCCACACTCCTTGCACTTGCCGTCCGGGCCGATGACCCCGATGCAATTGCCATCACTGCATAGCTTCCGCCGGCTCCAGTCGTCGTCATCATCTGATTCTTGGGGATCTTCGGCCAAGGCGTCTTCTGGTTCCGGCTCAGATTGGGACACATCTTCGGTTTCGGGGGTCGGCACCTCTACTTCCGGCAATTCTCCCTCGTAGGGCGTGCCACACTCTTTGCATCGGCCATCCGGGCCGATGACGCCAATGCAGCTTTCATCGCTGCACAGAACCCGGCGTTTCCAGTCCTCGTCAGTCAGCGGCGGCTCATCCGGGGCGTCTTCCGATACCCCGCTGTCATGTGCGTCATCCTTTGGATTTTCACCATTCTCTTCGCGGTTCTTTTCACCTTCCATGGATAGCTTCACCTCACTTGTGGATAGAACAGGGCCCAAAATTTCAAGTGCTTGATATATAATCTTTGTATGAATTTTTTTGGTTCTTCTCCACTTTAGTTGCAGAAAAGGGTCCAAGGATTCAAGGGTTCAAGGGTTTGTTTTCTAAATAAAATCGTACAACGATTTAATACAATGCGACGATGTCGCTTATTGGACAGAAGGCATGTCCTCCGGCAGTTTGGCGGGAAACATTCCCGTCCGTATTATCCTGTTGGCTGGAATTTCCGCTTGGCTCCAGAAAACTGCAGGGATTAGGTTAATGGGGTCTTTAGGCATTTCACTCGACCCCTTGAATCCCTGGTCGCCTTCGGCGCCGCCATAGGTTTATCCGCCTCAGGCGGACGGGTAAACCCTGGTCGCCTCCGGCGCTGCCAAAGGCAGGTAAACCTTGAACCCTAATAAAAGTGTGTATCAACATCGTGGTCGGAAGTCATGGGATTTTGAGGATAAAAGCAATACCGGCATTGTTCTATTACCGGATCACCATGACCGGACACGGAGCGGCTCTGAGCACCCTGTGAGTGACACTTCCCAGAAAAAGCCCCTCCAGGTCACTCAATCCCCTGGAACCGATGATGATCAGATCGCACTTTTCGTGTCTGGCCACATTCGGAACAGCTTCTCGGGGCGGGCCTTCCATGATGCGCTCAACATAGGGGACACCCTTTTCATCGAAGAGTTTCCGAAAGGGGTCGAGAAGTTGGTCGGCGTCTTTCATTATCCTGTTGACCGCCTTCTGGTAATACGGTTCCCCGAGGATCCCCGGAAACGGCTTGTGGCAGTGGGTTAAAAAGATCTCTGCCCCGGACATGCGGGCCAGCTCTACGGCATATTTCGCAGCATTCATGGAGTGATCGGACCCATCCACCGGGACCAGTATTCGTTTTATATCGACCATGTTGCCTCCGTTTCGTGCCAAATTCGGGTGACACGCAATATCAGATCAACCGTTAACCAAATCAGTGATCATACCAACTCCAGTGCGCACGCCATCGACACCCCACCACCACCGCAGAGCGTCGCCAGACCCAGCGTACCGCCCCGTTTTCTGAGGGCATATATAAGCGTTACCATAATTCGGCAACCGGTGGCGCCCACGGGGTGTCCCAGTCCGATGCCGGAACCGTTGACATTTGTAATGTCCCGATTCAGTTTGAGTTGCCGTTCACACCCGATGTACTGGGCGGCAAACGCCTCGTTTATTTCAATGAGGTCAAAGTCCGGAATGGAAAGCCCGCTGCTACGGAGCAGGTTCTCTACAGCCGGAACAGGCGAAAGCCCCATGACCGAAGGATGGCATGCCCCCCGGGCCGTGGCCCGGATTCTGGCCAGTGGCGTCAGGCCGAGCTCTTTGGCTTTTTCGGCAGAGGCGATGATCATACCCGCAGAGCCGTCATTGATTCCGGCGGAATTGCCTGCCGTGACCTTTCCGATATCCGGCACAAAGACCGGGGGAAGTTTCTGCAGCTGTTCGAGGGTCAGTCCGGGCCGGAAATGTTCATCGGCGTTAAAAACGAGCGGCGCCTTCTTTTTCCGCGGAATTTCCATGGGGACGATCTCGTCCCGGAAGTCACCCTCCCGGGTGGCCCGTTCAGCGTTGTTGTGACTGCGCAGGGCGACCTCGTCCATTTCTTCACGGCTAATGCCCAGATACTGCGCGACGAATTCGGCGGTGTCGCCCATGATGTAAGGTTTCCCGATGTAGTGGCTGAGAGGCGGTTGTGTCTCATCGACGGGGCCATCCTCCGGATGCGGGATAATGCGTGATCCACAATACAGTGCATGGATCATGGCATCGACAAACACCTGGTCCTGGAGCCGGCAGCCCCATCGTGCCGATGGCACCGTATAAGGAATACCGGACATATGCTCCACGCCACCGGCCAATATCACGTCGGCCATACCCGCCTGTATCATGGCCATTCCGGAAATAACGGCTTCCATACCCGAGATACACACGCGGTTAATGGTAACCGCCGGTACCGTATCCGGGATTCCGGCAAGCAGGGCCCCGACCCGGGTGACGTTCAACGCATCCGCCGGCTCCACGCAGTTTCCATAGCGGACATCGTCAATGATTGCAGGATCAATTCCTGCCCGTCGGACGGCCTCCTTCATGGTGACGGCCGCAATATCCGCGGCATTGCTGTCGCGAAGCGATAGGCCGAATTCACCGATGGCGGTTCGGCATGCCGAAACGATAACCACGTCTTTCATGGCGGTACTCCTCTGTAAAATAGGGTTGGCCGGTTAGCCGGTTCGCCCGCTTGTTCTGAGCGAGAAAAGCGAGTCGAAGGGTTAGCCCGTTGGTCCGTCTGCCGGTTTGCCCGTCAGCCCGTTTGAAATCAGGAGTGATGGAGTACTGGAGTGTTGCAACTAGTCCTGTTAATCCATCACTCCACCACTCCAGTACTCCATGCTGTTGAATTCTGTACCCCCCATCCAGCCCACAAAGGGGCGGCAAGCATCTAGAATCAAGCATCCAGAATCCAGCATCCAGCATCCAGCATCAATACTATTTCATGGGCAGCAGTTCCATTAGCAGGGCAGCATTGCTCAGGTTCCCCTCAATCTGCACACTGCCCTCGGTATAGGCCGCCACCGGATTTAATTTCCCGTTCAGCAACCGGTTGAAATCAGCCCCTGAAAGTACCAGGGTGCAGTCGGGTGCATCCCCCTTACCTTCCAGAAACTGACATCCGTTCCCATCGATGAGGAGTTGCCAATCCGGATGCGGCATGTCCGTCAGCCGCAATTGATAGCGCATTCCCCGACCGGCGAATCTGCCGAGATCCACACGCTGGGCCAATTGAGACACCGCTGTCAGAATCTTTTCCTGCAGGTCTGCACGATCGTCACCCGAGCTGTCGGATACCCCCGGTTGTATCGGAAGTTCAAATTCAAATCGGCCGTTGTCCAGAACGGTTTCCCCGGATTCCGTATTGATGGTTTTCCAGACCGCTTTTTCCGTGCCGGTTTTCCAGATCCGGGTGGCGATCGAAACTCCGGGGTATAATGGAAGGGAGAATCGGCAAGCCAGCCGGCGAACCCGTTCCGGAGCGCCTGGAGTCAAGGCCCGGATCAGCGCCCGGCAGGCAAATCCGAGCGTTCCCATACCGTGCATGATCGGCCGATGAAATCCGGCGGCTTTGGCGAACTCCGGGTCGGCATGAAGAGGGAAAAGATCCCCGGTCAATCGGTAGAGCAGCGGCTGATTCTCCAAAGGTCGGTCGTTCACAACCATGTCGGGATCGCCGGCAGGGAATTCAAAGGCCGGGGCGGATACGTTCGCTCCCCCGAAACCGCCATCCCGGCGGGCAAATATGGTGAATTCGCTGTTACACAGACGTTTTCCATTGGAATGCCGGGTTTCACTCCCGGCGACAATGACCGCGCCCTTTTTCTTTCCCTTGTCAAAGATCCCGGTGACGGCGCCGTTGGTCGACAAGACCCCCTTCGAAGGAATGGGTCCGTGGAAGGTCAGATCCTGTTCACCGTGGAGCACCCCTTTTGGGTCGGCCCCGGATTCGGTGCCGATGCGCCAGAAAAAATCGAACATGGCGGCCATGGTAAATGTGGGCAGCACTTTCAAACGGGCTTCATAGCAAAACTCCAGCTCTGAAAACCCGGCGCCCACAGCCAGGCCATACAGCACCGTATCTTTCCACGAGTATTCCCGGGTCAGCGGTCCGATCGGTTTTCCAACGGCTTCCAGATTCAGAGCCATATTCTTATGGTTTCACTGTATTGTTTAATTAACGGTTACAATTTCCAACCCAAATCTGTCCGATGAGGGCTTTTCCGTAATTTAAATTCGGATATCAAAGCACGAATCTCGAAATAAACCAATACATTCGAATGAACAGAAATCTTATATCGATAGATTTAGTACTTTGTATTTTTTTATCTTGTTTCGAATTTCGGATCTCGTGCTTTGTTATTTTTAGTTGGTACCCCCCTACAAGAGGTCCTTTGGATCTGTCGACTTCTCAAAAAGAACTCTGGGACTCGATTCTAAAAGAGGTGTGTGTATTTGCTTTTGATATATTCCAGGAGACGGTCCCCCACAGCCAGACCGATATCGATAAACTCCGGGCCATAGGTTTTACCGGTGTCACTGTGGAAAGAATCCCGAATTTCAGACAGCCGACGGATCCCCCTCGGGTATCGCTTTATAAAATCCCCCAGCGGGATGCAGTGATAGTCCACCATATCCCAGACCGTATGGTAAAAGTTGTCCGGCCCCCATCGAAACTTGTCGGCATCATACAGGGTGTCGGCCAGCAAATTGCCCTCAGGGGTAGCAATTTCAACCGGATCCTTGAATGCCTCGTGATTCCTAATGGCCAGACAGACATCCTCGATCTCCTCGGCAGACAACCTGAAGGCACTCAGTACCTGCTTTGCGACCTCCGCCCCTCGAATCGCATGGTCGTCCTGTTTCCGCACGATGTCGTGCAGGAGACCGGCACACTGGGCCAGGCGCACCCGCCGGAAGGTATATGCCTCCGGATACTCCGCCCGGTCGCTTTCGAGCAGCATGATGGCCCCGGCATCCAGGGTCACTTTCACCGAATGCTCCAACCCATGCCCGAAATCGTTTTCGATGCGGCCTGCGACAATATCCTGAAGTTCGGATACCACCGGGTCGCCATCGAAGAAGGCTTTTGAAAGGTCGACGGCTTCGGCATGATCCGTATAAAACGCAGGGGTCGGCAAGGAAGCGAGGATTTCCCGGGCTTTCGCCCGTAGATGGATATATGTGGCATCCATGGCGGAATCCCCTCAGAGCGGGCTCTGTTGCGGGAAAAGAATCGGCGGCCGGCTTGTGGCCGGCCGCCGGCATAGCGCACACCGCACAACGGGTGGACGAGGAATCAGGATTGGGTCAGGTCTCCCACGGTTCCGCAGACCTTCCAGATTCCGTTCTCGTTTATCAGGTCGATTTCGTGATCCACATGGTGGGTATCGCCGAGGTGGAAAATACTGGCGACCCAGGTAAAGACCGGATTTATTTCCTTGCGCACCATTCCGGTCAGGTGGATTCTGGCCGTGGTATTGTCAAAGCTGAGGGTCTCTGTCTCGATGTGATAGAGCTTCTGTTTCATCCACGAAACATCAAAGCCGAGTTGCCGGGCTTCTTCGGTTTTGGCGTAGATGAACTGCTCCACAGCGTCGGCCTCGTCTGCGGTCAGCAGATCCTCACAGATTCGATCGCCCATATCCGGATCAAGGCGATAATAGGCTTTTGAAAATTCAACGGCGGCCTTGGTGGGTGATTCGGCACTTCCGGCAAAGGCAAAGACCACTTGAAGAAACATGGCAATAACAAACACCATCGCCCACGCCGTGCTCCCAGATTTTTCCGACATACAGGGTACCTCCTTTTTTCATTTTCCCGACCTCCGATAACACGGTTTCACCGTTAAGACAAGGGCTTAATCGGTTGACCGATGGGGGTATATGCGCTATTTGTTCGTTATACAAAAATAGTTACGGTTGAAGACCTCCTGCCTTATATAAATCACGGCTTCGCGAAAAAGAGGGGACCATGTTCACGCCATTGAAAAGGGTCCGCTTCCAACTGGGCCCCAAGCTGATCCTCACCGTGGGCGCCACCCTCTTGATCTCCATCTCGACCTGGGCCTACTTCAACATTCAATATCAGAGAGATACACTGACCCAGGGCATCATCAACGATTCGGATCGTCTCAGTGAAACCATTATGCTGGGCACCAATTACGCGATGATGCTCAACTCAAGGGACGATATTACCCAGATCATCCAGAATATCGGCCGACAGAAAGATATCCAATCTATCCGGATCTATAACAAGGAAGGGCAGATCAAGTTTTCAAACCACGCCGACGACGTGGACCGCACCACAAACATCAAGGACGAGGCCTGCTACATCTGCCACCGAACAGATCCTCCCATTGCACGGCTCAGTCTGGCCGAACGGACGCGGATTTTTGCATCCCCCGAAGGTGATCCGCTTTTGGGCATTATCAGCCCGATCGTCAACGAACCCGGCTGCGCCACCGATTGTCATATCCATCCAGAGGATAAAATCATCCTGGGGGCCCTCGACGTGGTGGTGTCGCTGGCGGATACCGAACAGAAAATCATCCTGTTCGAAAAGTGGATGATCATCTTTGGCGTCTTTCTGTTTATCACTACCTCCACGATCATTTTTACCTACGTGTTCCATTTTGTGCATCAGCCGATTCAAAAGTTGATTGAGGGCACGCGGCGTATCGCCGAAGGGGCCTATGGGACGAAAGTGGATGTACGCCATGCTGATGAAATCGGTGAACTGGCGGAAACCATGAACATGATGGGCGATGAAATCGGGAAAAAACAGACCGAGCTGAACCGTCAGCGGGATGAATATCAACACCTGTTCGAGGTGGTGCCTTGCCTGATTACGGTGCAGGATAAGGAATACCGGCTTCTCCAATATAACAAGGAATTCCAGGATACCTTTGATCCCAAGCCGAACGACTATTGCTACCACGCTTACAAGGGGCGGGAGAACAAATGCGACGTCTGTCCGGTGGAAAAGACGTTTCTGGACGGGGCATCCCACTACAGCGAGGAGTCCGGGATCAACAAAGACGGTTCCACTACCCACTGGATCGTCAGGTCGTCACCCCTGCGAAACGACGATGGCGAGGTGGTGGCGGCGATGGAAGTGAGCCTCGATATTACCCCCCGCAAGCGGCTCGAAGAAGAGCTCAAAAAATCCGAGCAGAAATATTATGCGTTTTTCAGCAACATTCCGAATCCGGTGTTCGTTCTCGATATGGAGTCTCTTCAAATCCTGGACTGCAATGAAAGTGTGACGGTCGTTTACGGGTACACCAAAGAAGAAGTGACCCGGCGATCCTTTCTGGATTTTTTTCGGGATGACGAACGCGATTTGTATCGTCCCAAACTCGGCGGGGCTCAGGTACTGGACCAGGTGGCCCATATCAGCAAAGCGGGCCGTCAAATTTTCGTAAACATCCGTATTTCACCTTCCGAATACCTGGATCAAAAAGTGTTCCTGGTGACCACCAGCGACATTACGCAGCGGCTGGAGACGGAGCAGCAGCTCATCCAAGCCAGTAAAATGGCGACCCTTGGCGAGATGGCCACCGGCGTGGCCCACGAACTGAATCAGCCCCTGTCCGTCATCAAAACCGCCAGCACTTTTTTAATCAAGAAGATCGACAGGAAGGAGCAGGTCCAGGAGAACATTCTCTTTACGTTGTGCGAAGAGATCGACAGTCATGTGGATCGGGCCACCAAGATCATCACCCACATGCGGCAGTTCGGGCGCATGTCTGACATGAAACTCGAAAAGGTCCAAATCAATGACATCCTCAAAAGCGCGTATCAGTTTTTCAGTCAGCAACTCAAGGTCCGGGGGATCACAGTGGATTGGCATATCCAGGAGCATCTGCCTGGGTTCATGGGGAATCCGGACAGACTCGAACAGGTGTTCATCAACTTGCTGATCAACGCCCGGGATGCCATCGAGGAGAAATACACGGGGACGGAGTACCGACCCGACGATAAGGTGATTTCTATCAAAAGCTATGCCGAAAACCATCAGGTCCTCGTGGAGGTCAGCGACACTGGCGCCGGTATCCCGAAAAAAATAGCAGACAAGATTTTCGAGCCATTTTTCACGACCAAGGACGTGGGCAAAGGTACCGGTCTCGGTCTCTCGATCAGTTACGGAATTCTAAAAGAGATCGGCGGCGACATTCAGGTGGTTCCGGGGCCGACACAGGGCGCCCGTTTTATTCTGTCGTTTCCGATACCCCAGGCGAATGACTCAGACCAAACTGCTGCTGGTTGACGACGAAGAGGGCATCCGAAAAGTCCTCAATATCTCGCTTCAGGACATCGGCTACCGGGTGTTTCTGGCCAAAGACGGGAGCGAAGCCCTCGAGCTGTTTCGGAAGGAGGAGCCGGCCATTGTCCTGACGGACATCAAGATGCCGGGCATGGACGGGGTCGAACTGCTGCGCCGGGTCAAACGGGAACGCCCGGATACCGAGGTGATCATGCTCACCGGCCACGGGGACATGGATCTGGTGGTCAAGAGTCTCAAATATGAGGCCACCTACTTTATTACCAAGCCGGTGGACAACGATATTATGGAAGCCGCCCTGGAACGTGCGGAAAAGCAGATCGATTCGCGCCGGAAACGGGAGACGCGTATTGCGCAGCTCGAACAGATGCTGGCAGAGGCGATGAACGGGGTCGAACCGGAATCGCCGCCGCCATCCGCCGCCGCCCGTATCGTCCGTGAACTTGGACGGCTGGCCCTGCGGCTGAAGATATCCCTGCTGGCTATGGATCAGGCCATTGCCGAGGGAAATATCCGGAACATGCCGGGAATTTACACGGCACTCCAAGAGATTTTCGAACGGATGAACGTCCTTGCCAAAAAAGAATGACATGCGCGATACCCTGATCCGATACAATCAGCTGGGGACCATATTCGACCACCTGGCACTGGGTGTGGTGATCCTGTCGAAGGACCGTAAGATCCTGTCGATCAACCGGGCCGCCGAAATGTTGACCGGACGGGAAGCATCCGCCGTTGTCGGGAAATACTGCTATAACGAATTTCTGAACTACCTCTGCGGGGGAAAATGTAAATTCCTGGAATTCGGCGAGATGGGTGAGGAGACCGTCTGCTCGGAGATCGATATCAGCGATCACACCGTCGGCCCCCGGAGCATCACCAAGATCGAATCTCCGATTTTCGACGCCGGCAATGAGTTCGTCGGTTGCATCGAGGTGTTTCAGGATCACACCGCCTTTGAAAAGCTGCTTCAGCGGGTCAAGTTCGACGACCGGCGCCTGAAAATGATTCTCAACAACCTCGACATCGGCGTGCTCACGGTCGACCGCGCGGGACACGTGACTTTTTTTAATACCATGGCGGAGGCCATAACGGCATATCCCCGGGCGGAGGTTCTCGGTAAACCGTGCACCACGATTTTCCCGATCAATTCCTGTAAAGATGTCTTCGAGCTGAAACAATCCGTAGAGGATGTATACGCACCGAAGCGCCTCACGACCGACGTCGTCACGCGGGACGGCCGCCGGATTCCCATCGAGGCCACATGCATGGGCCTGCGGAACGAGGAGGGACGGGTTGTCGGTGGACTGACGACAATTTCGGACCTTTCCCTCAAGCACCAACTCCATCAGGTCACCCGTGAACGCTATACCTTTTACGATATGGTCGGCCGGGACCCGGCCATGCAAAACCTTTTTGACATCGTCCCGGTTATTGCGGCCAGCGAGGCCACCATCCTCATCGAAGGCCCGACCGGAACCGGGAAAGACCTGGTGGCCAAAATTATACACAATGCCAGCGGGCGGGCCGACAAACCCCTGGTGAAAGTCAACTGCGCCGCCATGCCGGACAACCTCCTCGAATCCGAAATGTTCGGTTACGCTAAGGGGGCGTTTACCGGTGCCGAGCGGGACAAACCGGGGCGTTTCGAACTGGCGAACCACGGGACCATATTCCTGGACGAGATCGGTGATCTGCCGCTCTCGCTCCAGGGAAAACTGCTGCGGGTGCTGGAAGACAGAGAATTCTATCCGCTGGGCAGCCGGAAAACGACCCGGGTCGATGTGCGCATCATTTCGGCGTCAAACCAGGGACTTCAGCGGCTCGTTTCCGAAAAGCGGTTCAGGGAAGATCTGTTTTTCCGGCTCAACGTCATGCAGCTGGAACTGCCGGCGCTAAAAGAACGGCGGGGGGACATCCCCCTTCTGATTTCTTACATTCTCAAAAAACTGTGCAACACCCGGGAGACCCGGGTCCGGAATATTTCCGAAGAGGCCATGGAAGTTCTGCTCAACTATGAATACCCCGGCAATGTCCGGGAACTGGAAAATATCCTCGAACACGCACTGATCATATGTCAGGGGGAGACCATCGATCGGAAACACCTTCCGGTGTCGCTGCTCAACAACCGGACCTATTATGCGGGCGGCGACGAAGCGGTGACCGACGCGGCGAGGCCCTATCGTGTCGATGGCGACGCCGATGAAAAGGAAAGGATCCGGACGGAATTGAATCGCTGCGGTTGGAACCGCGGGAAAACGGCCGCGAGTCTCGGCATGAATCGGACGACGCTCTGGCGGAAAATGAAAAAGTACGCAATCACCGGCTGAGAAATTATCGGGATTATGAGTATTTGCTGCATAACAGCCTTTCTTGATTTTCATTAGGCGCTATGATAACCCGTTATGACTATTATAAATATTCGCATTTTGACCGAAAGCGGCAAACCACGCTCTGAAAGGAGAATCGCCCATGGAGGATCGGAGCAGTTGGGACTGGGAGGTCGGCACCAAACCGATTGCCAACCTGAACGACTGGAAAGGAAAATTTCGCTGGGTAGAAGAGCCATCTGCCGGTCCTGACGGTGAAAAGGTTGCCGCTATTGTCAATCTGGACGAGGGGGAATTTCAGGTCTGTGTCAATGGCGAGCCGTGGGAAACGGTTTTCGAAAAAATCTGGCATCTCCGATTCAGCCCGGATGGCCGCCTGACCGCTCTGGTTTCCGAAATGGGTGAGTGGACCATGGCTATCGACGGCGACCCCTGGGAAGGAAGATTCGGATACCTGTGGGAGCCGCTCTTCAGCGCCGACGGCAAAAACATCGCCATATCGGTTCAGCAGGACATGGCCTACTGCATGGCGCTCAACGGGCAGCTCTGGGAGCAGACCTTTGTGAACATGACCAACACTGCCATAAGCCCCGACGGCACCCACACCGCTGCCGTTGTGCAGACAAAGAAGTTCGGGGAGGCGGAGATCCAAAAGTTCCAGGAAGGCTGCTTTTCGGTGGCCGTCGACGGAAAGCCCTGGGACCAGACGTTTGTCAATGTCTGGAACATGGCGTTCAATCCGGAAGGGGACAAAGTTGCCGCCGAGGTCCGGGTGAGTCTGTACGACTATACCATTTCCGTCAATGGAACACCGTGGAACCAGACCTTTCCCTGCGTGTGGGAGCCGATTTTCAATCCCGCCAGCGGAGGCGCCGTGGCCCCGGTCCGGGTCCAGGGCAAATGGACACTGGCCGAAGACGGGCAGTTGATCTGGAGGGGCCGCTATGTCCAGCTCTGGCAGCAGAGCTACAGCCCCGACGGCCAGCGGCTGGCTGCGGTGGTCGCTCCGAAATATGGCCGCTGGACGGCCGCCGTGGACGATCATCCCTGGTCGATGACATTCCAGGATATGGTCACGGACCTGCAGTTCAGCCCGGACAGCAAGCGGCTCGCAGCCCTTGGTAAAAACGGGCCGGCATGGAAAGTCAGCGTTGACGGGTCCGTGTGGCCTGATACATTCGACATGGTCTGGAAGCCGGTGTTCAGTCCGGAAAGCACCCATCTGGCGGCCAAAGTCGAGCGAAACAGAAAATACACGATTTGCGTCGACGGCAAGATCTGGGCCAGGGAATGTGAGGCTGTCTGGGATCCGGTGTTCAGCCCGGCCGGCGACAAGCTGATGATCCGGGCAGTGGAGGACGGCCATTACAACCGATATGTCATACCGGTAACCGAAATCACCGGATAGGGGGAAAACATGCACGACGTGTATAACTTTGTCGCGGGTCCGCTGGTGTGGGTGGCATTTATCGTGTTTTTCGGCGGGTGGCTCTTTCGGTTGATCCGTATGTTTTCTTTGATCAATAAGAAAGAACCCTTTATTTACACTTACATGAGCTGGAAGTACAGTTTCCGGTCCATTTTCCGCTGGATGATCCCCTTTGCGACCACCAACTGGCGCCGCAAGCCGGTTCTGACCATCGTCACGTTCGCGTTTCACATCTGTCTGATCATCACACCGATCTTCCTTCTGGCCCATATCATCTTGTTTGACGAGGCATGGAATATCAGCTGGTGGTCCCTTCCGGAAGGATGGGCGGATGTCATGACGCTGATTGTCATCGGCTGTTGTATCTATTTTCTGGTTCGACGGCTGAAATCCCCTGAAGTCCAGTTCGTGACCTACCCATCGGACTACATCATCCTGGCCATTGTGGCCGCCCCATTTATTACGGGCTTTCTGGCGTATCACCAGTGGATCAATTATCAGCTCATGCTGATTCTGCACATTCTTGCCGGCGAGATCATGCTGATGGCGATACCCTTTACCCGGCTCAGCCACATGATCTTTTCACCGTTTACGCGGGCCTACATGGGGTCCGAGTTCGGCGGGGTGCGGCACACCCGAGACTGGTAACCCGAGATTACTCGAATCAGAGGAGACATCGAATCATGTCAGAACCTGCAAAGACGGACAGCCCCCAGGCTCCCGATATCGGTCTTTCGAGCGGCATCGCCCGCCTGACTCCGGAGAAAATCGAAAAGGTCATCAATGACGTGATAAAGGGGGAGACCGGAGCACGGCTGCACACCTATGTGGAAACATGCATTCATTGCGGCCTGTGCAGCGAGGCCTGCCACTATTATCTCTCCCACGACAACGATCCGCACTTTGCGCCGGTGGGAAAGGTGAAGCAGACCATCTGGGAGATGCTGCGAAAAAAGGGAAAGGTCTCTCCCGAATTCATTCAGCAGGCGGCACTGGTCGCCCACACCCAGTGCAATCTTTGCAAGCGATGCGCCCAATACTGCCCCTTCGGCATCGACATCGCCTATCTGATGACGGTTGTCCGGCGCATTATTCATAAACTGGGATGCACCCCGCAATACATCCAGGACACGGCCCACAGCCACTCGGTGATGCTCAACCAGATGTGGGTAAAGGGCGACGAATGGCCCGACACGCTCCAGTGGCAGGAGGAGGAGGCCCAGGCGGAAATCCCCACCCTTCGGATTCCCCTGGAGAAGGAGGGCGCTGACATCATGTACAGCGTCATCGCCCCGGAACCCAAATTTCAGGCCCAGCTGATCTACCAGGCGGCCGTGATCATGGATGTGGCCGGTGTGGACTGGACAATGCCGGCGACCACCGGATGGGACAACAGCGACATGGCCATGTTCACAGGCGATTACGAACTGATGGGCAGGCTGAAGCGGTCCCATTTCGAGACCGCCGCCCGCCTCAGGGTCAAGCGCATCGTTATGGGCGAATGCGGCCATGCCTTCCGATCGGTGTACGACATGGGCAACCGCTGGCTGGGCTGGCAGATGCCGCCAATCCCCATCGTCCATGCCATCGACTTTTTTTATGAGCTTCTGAAAGAAGGAAAAATCAAGATCGCCAAAAAATTCGACTCCCCGGTCACCCTGCACGATCCGTGCAACGTGGTGCGCGGTGCCGGTCTCGAGGAAAAAGCGAGGTACGTGGCACAGCAGCTGTGCGAGGAAGTCGTCGAAATGACACCCAACAGGGAACACAATTACTGCTGCTGCGCCGGGGGCGGGGTGATCAATTGCGGACCACCCTACAAGATGACCCGCATCCAGGGGAATCGGATCAAAGCCGAACAACTGTTTGCCGCAAAAACCCGGGGGGCCAGAACCCTGATCACCCCCTGTCACAACTGCCACAGTGGATTGCACGATATTGTGCATCATTACGGCGTTGGACTCGATATCAAGTTTTTCGGCGACATTCTCTATGACGTCATGGAAAAGCCCGAGTAACCATAAGGAGACCGCCCCATGAAAAAGGCCGCAATCCTCGTATCGCTCGTTTTGACTGTTTCGACCTTGCTCTGGGTCACCGCCTGGTCCCAGGAAGACATCGTCGTATTAGACGCCAGTGCATTTGAAAATTCCCAGCGACCGCCCTCCGTGTTTGTTCATGAGGAGCACAACGAGAAAGCCGAGATCGAAGACTGCAATGCGTGTCATCATGTCTATGATGACGAGGGGAAGCTGGTTGAAGATGAATCCTCCGAGGATCAGCTTTGCTCGGATTGTCACGGGCTGGACGCCGAAGGCCGTCAACCCGGTTTGATGAAGGCATTTCATGTCAATTGCAAGGGCTGCCACCTGGAACAAAAAAAAGGACCGATCATGTGTGGCGAGTGCCACCAGAGAGGTTGATCGATCATCTGAACCGTCAGGCCAACAGGGGAGAGATTATGCCAAAGAAAATTTTAATCATCGACGACGATCCGATCGTAGTCAAATATCTTCAGGCGGTGTTCAGCGACAACGGTTATGAAACCTGCACGGCCAACAGCACCACCGAAGGGCTGGAGGTCGTCAAGAGGGAAAAGCCGGATCTGATCACCCTCGATCTTCAGATGCCGGATGAATGGGGCCCACGATTTTATCGCAAACTCCAGAAAGACAAGCATCTTAAAAACACCCCCGTCATCGTGATCAGCGGCATCGACGGGGATCACGCTATTCCCAAGGCACTGGCGTATATCCCCAAACCCTTCGACCCGGAGAAACTCATCGGCATCGTCAAGAATACGATCGGGTAGGATCAACACCATCGGTGTTTTGTTCGTCAGCGTGTATGCACGAGACACCGGGGAATTGTGAGTTCTAATGCCTGAAATGTCTAAAATGCCTAAAATGCCTAAACTATAATTCGGAAGGTTTTTTATCATTTAAGGCATTTTAGCTCATTTAAGGCACTTTAGGCATTTGTATTTCAACGCCTGGCATACGGCATACAGCTGCGTCTTCTCACACCACTTACCGCTTCCAGGATGGGTGCCCATGGAAGACAAAATCCTTCTTGTCGACGATGAAGAAGGGATCCGGAAGGTCCTTCATATCTCCCTTGCGGATGCCGGATATCGCGTATTCGAGGCGGCAGATGGCTCCGAGGCCCTGGAGATATTCAAGAGGGAAAACCCGCCCATCGTGCTGACCGACATCAAAATGCCCGGTATCGACGGTGTGGATCTGCTTCGGCGGATCAAGCACGAAAACCCGGAGGCGGAAGTCATCATGATCACCGGACACGGGGACATGGATCTGGCCATTCGGAGTCTCAAGCACGACGCCACCGATTTCATCACCAAGCCGATCAACGACGATATCCTTAAAATTGCGGTCCACAAGGCGCGCGAGCGGCGCCTGATCCGGGAAAAGCTTCGCGAATACACCGAAAGCCTGGAGACCCTGGTGCGCGAAAAGTCCGCTCTTCAGGACCGGCTCTCATCCCTGGGCTTGCGTATCAGCTCCGCTTCCCATGGGATCAAGGGGCTGCTGACCGGACTCGACGGCGGTATCTATCTTGTCGATTCGGGCCTTTCCCGTGGCGACCCGGCACAGGTTCGTGACGGTTGGGGGACCGTCAAGACCATGGTCGGTCGCATCCGCGAAATGGTTCTCAACATTCTCTTCTACGCCAAAGAACGGGAAATGACCTATGAGACCGTCAGGGTCGAGACCCTTTCCCGGGAGGTGGCCGCGGTGGTTGAGTCAAGGGCACATGACAACGGAATAGAGTTTGTCTGCGACATCGATGCCGAGCCGGGAGATGTGCGCGTCGATGCCGGGTACTTCCGTTCGGCCCTGGTCAATATCATGGAAAATGCCGTGGATGCCTGCCTCAGAGACAGTACCAAGAAATCCCATTGCATCCGATTTGCGGTTTCGGCGGATAACGGTCAGGTCCGATTCGACATCAGCGATACCGGCGTCGGCATGGACGCCGACACCCGGGAAAAAATTTTCGACCTGTTTTATTCATCCAAAGGCAGCAAAGGCACGGGGCTGGGGCTTTTTATCGCCAGGAAAGTCATCGAGGAACATGGCGGGTCGATCCATGTGTCGAGCCGACCCGGCAAAGGCTCCCGTTTTCTCATTACCATGCCCAGGGAAATGCCCGAATAAAAACGTACCACATTTTTATAAAACGGGACGATGTCGCTAATCGGGCAAACGTCTATATTTCCATTTTCGACGGACCGAACCATGCCATTTCGAGTTCTCATCGCCGATGCCCATCGTAAACGCCGGGACCGTCTCGAGCAGATGCTGACGGACTCCGGATACCCTCCGGAGATGGCGGGGAGCATGACGGCCTCCCTGGAATCGGTGCACCGACAGCCGCCCGATGTGGCGTTTGTGTCGGCACGACTCGACCGGAAGGCCGGCTTTAATGTGTTGAGAAGAATCAAGCAAACGGCCCCGGAGACGGAAGTCGTCGTTCTGGTCGACGCCGGTTGCCGTTCCGCCATGTCCTATCTGTCAGCCGGTGCATCGGATATTCTTCCCGAAAACAGCGAGAAGATATATCTCCTCCTCGTTCTGGATCGCGCCATCGGCAGGATTCAATCCCGCCGCCAGCGCCTCTCCTGGGGTCGTGCCGGTGTGGACACCCTTTTCCAGGAGCGGCTCGGTGAGGCGCTCGAATCGGAACGGTTTATTGCCGTAAACCAGGTGCTGGACAATATATCGCTTTTCATCGAACGCATATCTGAAGAGGTCGAGGGGGGCGTCAAATACTTCGACCAGATGCCTTATCTGGTGTCGGTCCATGACCGAAGCATGACCATCGTTTCCGCCAATGCCGCCCACCGAAAACTCCTGGGAAATAAAATCGGAAAACCGAGCTGGGAAATATACCAGGAGCCGTGGGCCTCTCCCGATGAATGCCCGGTGGGCGTGACCCTGCGCAGCGAACAGGTCATGGAAGTCAAAGCGGTCATCACCTACCGCAGCGGGCTGCGTGTGCCGGTCATTGTGCACACCGCCCCGATATACAACAACGATGGAGAGATCGAGTTGGTGCTGGAGGTGGCCGCCGGCGTTCGGGATGTCCGGCGCCTCAAAACCGAGCTCCAACAGACCCAGCAGCGATATCAGCAGCTATTTGACGCCGTTCCCTGCTATATCACCGTGTTGAATCGGAATTTGCGCATTACCACTATAAACCAGCGCTTCCGGGATGATTTCGGGGAGGTTACCGGGTTCCGGTTTTTCGAAGTCTTTCAGCATGCCCGGGCCGGCAACGATCCGATCTCCCAGACCCTGAACGATGCCCGGCCCCACGAGTCGGAAATGATTCTGACCCCAGCGGACGGCGACCGGTTCAACTCTCTGGTGTGGACTTCACCGATTCTGACGCGCACCGGAAAATTGATTCAGGTCCTGGTCATGTTCGTGGATGTCACCCAGATCCGGCAACTCCGGGACAATCTGTCCTCCCTGGGCTTGATGATCGGCTCCATCGCCCATGGTATCAAAGGCATCCTCACCGGTCTCAGCGGCGGACTCTATCTGATCAACTCCGGGCACAGCCGGAATCGGCCTGAAAAGGTAGAAGAGGGCATCGACATCACCCGACAGATGATCGAACGCATCGAACGGGTGGTCTTCGACATTCTCTATTATGCCAAAAAACGGACACTGAATTGGAAACAGGTCGATGCCTTGGACTTTGCAGGAGACGTGGCGGCAACCTTTGAGATGCGTTTGCGGGAGGATAACATTCAATTTCTACTGGATTTTGACGAAACGTGCGGGACGTTTGAAATCGACCGTACACTGCTCCGATCCGCCCTGGTCAACATCCTGGAAAATGCCGCCGATGCCTGCCGGGCGGACCCATCCCAAAAAGACCACACCATTACCTTTCGGCTATACCCGGAAAACGGATTTGTCCAGTTCGACATCAGCGATAACGGCATCGGTATGGACCCCGATGCGCAACGGCAATTATTCGATCTGTTCTACTCCACCAAGGGAAACCGGGGTACCGGTCTGGGTATGTTTATCACGGACAAGATCATTCGCCAGCACGGGGGCCGGATCGATGTGGAGTCGACCCCCGGCCGGGGCTCCCGGTTTATCGTCTCCCTGCCGAACAAACTTCCGGATGTCGTCAAACAATTCCGCTCCGGGCAGATCATCGACTTTGAGTTTGCCCAGCAGGATTAGCCCGGTCATTTCATGAATGCGCTTATCTTGAAAGCTCGAATCGCGGCATTTTCACCATGAAGCACGAGGCGGTCATGCGCGGCCCGGTCCTCGGCATCAACTCCAGGTGGTCATAACATCGCTGCGCGATTTTATAAAAACAACAATACGTTTCCGACGACAATGGTTGATCCGGCAATACCCTATCATCGGATTATTGATCTGTAACTGCACTTGGGTTACTGTAATCGAGAATCCACCGATTCCTTACAACCACTTCAAGGAGATTCAGTCATGAGCCCAGTACGATCCATGACGACGACCCCCGGGGCGAAAACCATCGGTCCCCGCAAAGAGACGACGGATACTGCGGACCCCCGCCGGCCAGGAAAACAGAACGGCGGTTGTTGTCACCCTTATTTCGTTTTCCGGATTGTCCTGCTGTTTATTGCAACGGCGTTGATAGCCGGCTGCGCTACGGCGCCAGAACGAAACCCGCTTCCGGAGGAGTTGTCCAATACAATGATCTACGACGGCATTCCCATTCCCTATGCGAGATGGTGGGGAGATACGGTGCCGACCGATATGGTCCAAAGATATGCCGAACTCAGGGACAATTCGAGATGAAAGATCCGGAGGCCTTTAACCGGCCCGTCCATTATCTGGCGATCTCCGGCGGCGGATCAAACGGGGCCTTCGGGGCCGGGCTTCTAAATGGCTGGACGGCCGCCGGCAACCGTCCGGAGTTTCACATAGTCACGGGCATCAGCACCGGCGCCCTGATTGCCCCCTTTGCCTTTGTCGGTCCCGAGAAAGATCCTATTCTGAAGGCGTTCTATACCACCACCTCGACGAAAGACATTCTCAAAAAGCGGTGGATCTTCGCCCTGCTGCGGCGAGAAGCCGGTGCGGATTCCACACCCCTGCAAAACATTCTGAAAGAAATTATCGACGGAAAATTGATTGAGCAGATCTCGGCCGAACACAAAAAAGGACGCCGGCTGTTCATCGGCACCGCCAACCTGGATGCGGGCCGCCCGATCATGTGGAACATCGGTGCCATCGCCGACAGCGGCTACCCGGGTGCGGTGCAGCTCATACGCGATGTCCTTCTGGCATCGGCGTCCATTCCGGGGATGTTCCCGCCGGTACTGATTCAAGTGGATGCCGGGGGACAGCGGTTTGACGAGATGCATGTGGACGGTGGCACCGCCAACCAGGTGTTTCTCTACCCGGCCAGTTTCGATGAAAGTCAGGCCAAAAAGAAGCTGGGGATTCTTGGCAAAAGCCATTTGTGGATAATCCGGAACGGATTTATCGATCCGAAATTTGAAAGTGTGCCGAATAAGGCGACCCAGATCGCTGGACGGTCCCTGGTTCTGTTGATCCGCACCCAGGCCAATGGCGACCTGCAGCGGCTGTATCTCCAGGCGCAAAATGATAAAATGGATTACAATCTGGCGTATATTCCGGACTCATTTAATGAAGCGTCAAACGAGGAATTTGATCCTGTTTATATGAAAAAATTGTTTGACCTGGGTTTTGAAATGGCCAAAGAGGGCTTTCCCTGGGAAAATTCGCCGCCCGGTTTTTAGAACGGATACGCTGTAACGACCCCGACCTCTTCTCTGCGGATTGAAACATACAAACTTCTGCTGCATTCAAAACAGGTATACCATGACACACTCTATAAAATGGGCCATCCTTCTGGTGGTGGATATCAATCAACAGCCGAGCCCCGGCTCCTGTGCCAGGATATTGAAAAAAATGGACCGCTCGAAACCGTAAACGGGTTTAGACATGGCCCTGAAATGCCCAGCTTGCCGGTTCGAGAATACGGACGACTCCAGGTTCTGTGTCGAATGCGGCGAGAAGATCGAACTTCGCTGCCCCGGCTGCGGCAAGGGCTTGCCCCTGGAAGCGAAATTCTGCAACGGGTGCGGCCGGCGGCTTTCGGAACCGGATGACATTTCTCCACCTGAATTATCCCTCCACGATAAACTAAAACGGATTCAATGTTATCTCCCCGAAGGGCTGACCGAGCGCATTCTGTCCCAGAAGGACAAGATCGAAGGAGAACGCCGGCAGGTGACCGTCATGTTTTGTGACATGAAAGGGTTTACCCAGATCACCCATCGGCTCGGCCCGGAGCAGACCTTTTCCCTGATGGACCAGATTCTCGAGGTCCTGATCCACAAGGTTCATGAATACGGGGGCACGGTCAACGAGATCCGTGGAGACGGCATCCTGGCCCTCTTTGGCGCGCCCATCGCTGTGGAAGATGCCCCCCAGCGGGCCATCCGTTCCTTTCTGGCCATCCATCGGGAAATGATCAAACTCAGTCAGAAGGTTGGAGCGGAGCTGGAGCTTCCGCCGATTCTGCTTCGCATCGGCATCAATGCGGGACCGGTGGTGGTGGGCGCCATCGGCAACGATTTGCTCCATGATCTTCTCAGCTACGTGCCGGGCGCCCGGATATTATTGATCTTTACCTATCGCCCCCAGTTTGTGCCGGCCTGGAGTTTCAAATCCTATCATTGCCAGATCAGTCTAAATCGTTTGCTGAGGCGTGAGAGCCTGTCCATGGTGGTCCACCTGTTAAACACGAGAACATTGGATCGCAAAGTGGAAATCCTGATCCTGGAAAAAACCGAAGGGGTTCCCTTTTTCGTCGAGGAGTTTGTGACATCCCTTCTGGATCTGAACATCATAACGAAAACAGAGGACACCTATCGGCTGGCCAAAAATCTGGCGGAACTGTCCATCCCGTCCACCATCAGCGATGTCATCATGGCCCGTGTCGATACCCTGAAAGAACCCGCAAAGGAACTGCTGCAGATCGGGTCGATTATTGAAAGAGAGTTCAGCCATCGTCTGATTGAACGGGTTGCCGGCTTTCCGGAAGAGGATTTGCAGGCGACTCTGGGGGTGCTTAAACATTCAGAGCTTCTCATCGAGCGGGGGGTCCATCCTAAATCGACCTACGTGTTTCGACATGCCCTGACCCGGAAGGATGACAAGCGGGCCGTGGACCTGGAATCGCTATATCGATATTACGAAGACAACCAGGTCCTCTTCAATGCCGGATTAATGCCGATGTACATCGGCGACATCCTGATGGACATCGATGACCAGCATCTGGATGAAGCGGAAGGCTGGATTCAAAAGGCGATCGATGCCGATCGACAAAACGGCCTGACTCTCCATCTGGGGAAGCACTATGCGCTGTATGCCGAGCTGCAGATCCGGAAAGGAGACCGTCAGGTGGCCAAAGACCATCTCGGCAAAGCCATCGACGTGTTCAAAGAGTGCGGTGCCTAAGGGAGAGTCGAGAGTTTATCCCGCCGGTTTCACGACCTACTCTAACAGTTGCCAGAAATATGCTGCGTTTGACGTGTGTTGAAACCGGATTACCAAATACATTCTTATCGCAGAGACGCAGGGTGCGCAGAGAAGGTTTTAATTTTTCCAGAATCCCTGAGAGGGGGATTCTGGAAAAGAGCTGCCTCACAAATGCTGCAACGATTTCTATTTTCCGACGAGTGCCTTTTTACTTTTCGTCCTCCCTGTCCTGAGCGAAGCCGAAGGGTCAGCGAAAAGCAAAACTATCCTCATCTCTACGTCCTCTGCGGCTCCGCGGTAAATCGTTATCCCGAAACGAATCGGAACGGAATCATCAGCCGTAACGCAGGGCCGGTCACCGTACCGGCCTTATTCTCTTCTATAGCAGATGTCAGAATTCCGTTCCGATTGAGAGATGGTATACGAATGCCAACGTACCGGAGTCGTCGGGATCGGTATCGGATTCGGAATCGGTATCGACTTCAAAGATAGCCGTCCTGTCTAGAACCGATAGCGATCCCGACCTCGAGCATCTACGGGTGAGCATTCTCTCGACACGGTGGCGTGTTGACAGAAACACGTTTAACTTAAACGGAACATGTTTTTGGCAATCGCTATAGAGCTTTTATACGCCTGTTATTTCAGATCGATACTGAGGTGGTAGGTACCGGCTTCCAGGTAGGCACGCACCGGCAGGTTCCCCTTGTGAAAGACCTTCATCATGGGGGCGTTGGAAAACAGTACATCGGCCAGAAATGTTTTGATGCCGCGCTCCCTGGCCAGTTGAACGAGCATCCGATAGATGGACGTTGCGATTCCCCGGCTCTGGTAGTCTTCATCCACCACAAACACCACTTCCGCGTTTTCCGAACCCGGGATCCGGATATATCGGCCTTCGGCGATGATACGTTCTTCTCCCTCCTCGCGGACGATCCCGATAATTGACATCACCTGATGCCAGTCCACGTTGACGTATCCTTGGATTTTGGAATGGGGCATGACCCGGACCGAGTGAAAGTACCGGGAATAGACAGAGTCGTCCGAGAACCGGTAAAAGAGACGACGCATGCCCTCTTCGTCCGACGGTTTGATGGCCCGATAACGCACCTTCCGTCCGTTGCTGAAAATTTGCTCTGTGGCGATTTCCGACGGGTACAGTTTCCCGCTTTCGGCCAGAAAGATCTGGTCGGCATAGAGGATGTGGGCCGCCTTGGCCTGGTTGACGAGCTGCTCACGATCATCCGGATGGGCGATGTCGATCAGCGCCTGGGCCCGCTCCCGAAGCGTGCAGCCTTCCAGGTGGGCAATGCCGTATTCGGTGACGACGGTCCGGACCGATTCGAACAGGCTGAATTGGTTGGGATGGTCTGCTATGGAAAGGAGAATATTGCATTGGCCGTCACGATACCGGCTGGGCAGCGCGAAAATGGCATGACCGCCATCGGAAAGCTCGGCGCCGTTGAAGAGATCCATGATCTCCGCGGAACCGATGGACATTCCGCTCTCGCCGGTCTGGAGGCAGATCCGCCCGTAGAGATCGACCTTTCGGACCGGGATGAGGGTCACAAATTTTGGATTACGACCGATAAACGAGGAGCTGTACACCTTTTCGATAGACTGAAACTCCACCAGCGGGTTGTGATCCAGCCAGTTCAGGAGGGATTTGCTGCCCACGGCGTATGACGTCAGGGACTTGCCGCGATGGGTCTCTTTACGCCGGTTCGTCACGACCCCGCTGTTTACCAGATCCATCAAGGCATCGGTGAAAAACGGCGAGTGAACACCCAGGTGCCGCTTGTTTTCGAGTTGCCGGGCAAAGGATCGAAATAACGGGCCGGTGGAAAAGGCGACACAGCTTTCGTCCTCAACGAGGGTGGCGGCATTGTAGGCAATGCGATCCACCAGGGCATCGGTCTCCGGGCGCTGGAAGTACAATGGCGGTTCTTCCGATATCGTCAGCAAATCGAATTCCGACATGGGAACGACGGTATCGCCCAAAGTGAACGGCACGCACGGGTTGATTTCTCCGATGTTCAAAGAGGCCTGTTCCATCGCCTCCCGTGCCGCATCGACGGCGACCCCGAGGCTACAATATCCCGCCTCGTTGGGCGGTGTAATTTGAACGATGGCTGCATCGATGTGGATCAGGCCGGATCTGATGAGTCTGGGAATGTGAACGAAGCGGCAGGGGATAAAATCCACCCGGCCGTCGGATATGGCGGATTCGGCATGCCAGCCGGAGAAGAAGGTCTTCAGCCGGACATGCCCGGCGTTGCGGGCCTCATCGGAGATGGCTTCACCGAAGCTCATGAGCTGGATCAGTTCAAGGTCCTCGAGACGTCCTTTGCCGTGGGTGAGCAGATACCGGATGGCCGTACGCGGCTCCGCCACCCCGGAACCGAGGAAAATGCTCATACCGGGCCGGATTTTCTCCAACACCCGGTCGAGGGATACCGTCAGCGATTTCCAGGGCGATTCCATGATTTCCTGCCCGTGTCCCTACCTGTCGACCCCGATGGTCAGAGGGCTCACGTTCGGTGCAGTGGGCCGACCCGGAGTCATATGAGATTTGCAAACGGACATTAGATCTGGTGGCGGTGGGAAATGAGATTGCGAATACATCAGCGCATCGGTGACGGGTCAACCCGAGAAGACGGTAGCCATCAGAAGAGACAGTTTCGTTTTCAGGCGCTGTACTGTCCGGTCGGACGGTTTCTACACACTATAATAAAAATTAGCCTTGCCAGGGTCGATGTCAACCGATAACCGGGCTCATAGCTCTTATAGCGATTGCCAGAATTTCGTTCCGATTCATTTTACGATCAACCGATCACCGCAGAGGCGCAGAGGTCGCAGAGGTGATTTTTATTCTGCATTTCGCTGCCCTTCGAGAGCCTCCCTTCGGCTCCGCTCCCTTCGACTCCGCTCAGGACAGGCAGGACAGGCCCTTCGACAAGCTCAGGATAAACAGGACATAGAGAGCGACATGCAAAACGATCGTCTAGAAAAATACATATAAATTCAATACGCTGCCGGGGCTCTTTCCCCGAATCCCCCTCTCAGGGATTCGGGGAAACATACAGTTCCTTTGCGGCCTCTGCGACTCTGCGGTCATCGTTTCCATATGTCTGCAAACGGAACATATTTATGACAACCACTATAAACGAAAAAAGCCGGCACGGTGATCTCTCCGTGCCGGCTTCATGTTTTGCAAATGCTGAGTTACTGCCGTGATTTGGCCAGACCGATGGTGTTCAGTGCTTCCTCCATTTCGCCCAGGATGGTCGGGTCGTCGATGGTTGCCGGGACTTTGAAGTCCTTGTTGTCGGCGATTTTCTGGATCGTGCCTCTCAGGATCTTGCCCGAACGGGTCTTGGGCAGCCGTTTGACCACGGTGGCTTTTTTAAAGGAGGCCACCGGTCCGATGCGCTCCCGGACCATCTGGACAACCTCGCCGACGATTTCGTCGTGGCTCCGATCCACGCCGGCATTGAGCACGACGAAACCGACCGGAACCTGGCCCTTGAGCTGGTCTTCCACACCGTGGACGGCACATTCGGCCACTTCCGGGTGATCCGAAAGGACCTCCTCCATGGCACCGGTGGAGAGGCGG